>Ga0307312_10000087_pt1 | contig 33594 bp, 27 predicted proteins | sample ER_DNA_202_FD_194489 | JGI IMG/M metagenome (GOLD analysis project Ga0307312, IMG submission 194489) | Bulk soil microbial communities from the East River watershed near Crested Butte, Colorado, United States - ER_DNA_202 | ecosystem: Environmental > Terrestrial > Soil > Floodplain | place... | reverse complement strand
GGCCATCCCGAGATCGACCAGGCTCCCCTTGCGCGATCGATAGAACAGAGCCCGCTCGGAGAAGAACGATGCCCAGCAATCCCTGATTCGATCAAGAAGCTCGTCTGCTCCTTTCACGTTCAGATAGGTTTCCTGCTGCCCGGCGAAGCTTGCCGCTGAGGAATCCTCGGCGCACGCGCTAGAACGCACTGCGACGCCCGCCTGGTCATGCATCTGTTCGAACGCGTGTAGAACGTCAGCTGAGAAGCCGGCAGGCAGCTGAAGGGCCCGAATCAGGGGCTGAACCGCCAACGAGCTCTCGGCTGCGCCGTCCCGGGCGCCGGCCAGGAGAGAAAGCACGCGGTCCCGAACGCCTGTCGCATCGAGCAGCTCGCTGAGGACCGAGGCGCGGATCACGAAGCCCGCGGGCACGGGCAGGCCCATTCTTGTCATCCTCGCGAGGCCGGCTCCCTTGCCGCCCGCCTCGCTCGGGTTCTCGCAATCCGGATCGTCGAACCCGAGGATCGGCGGCGGCGACAACGCAGTCAGTCCTCGATGATCGCGACAGCCCTCACAGGCGCCGCTGTCGTGTTCACCCACTTGATCGGAAACACCGCGAGCTTGAAGCCGTGGCTGCGACCAATCTGTTCCAGGTTGCAGAGGTTCTCGAGATGCCAGTAAGGCTCCTCGTTCATGACCCGATGAGCCTCCCAGAACTGCTTTCGCTCGAACATCGCCCACACCGGGGGGTCGAACGTGATGGCGTCGATTCCCATGAGGCGGATGCCCTTTCGGATCAGGTGCAACGTCGACTCGCGCGTCATCCCTGGATGATCGGTTCGGTATCGCTCCTCCGTGTTGTAGGCGCCGGCTCCCGTGTGGATGAGCACTATGTCTTTTTCCTTCAGCGTGCAGCCGGCCTTGTCGGCTGCGGCATCGATGTCTGCGGCAGTGATGCCGTAGCCCTTCGGCTTGTCGGTGAAGTCGAGCACCACGCCATCGGAGTAGCACCACTCAAGCGGGATCGTCTCGGGACCGCCCGCCGTGGGCACTATGTGGTGAACCGCATCGAGGTGGGTGCCGACATGGTCGTTGGTTATGACGAGGTAGCTCGCCGTGAGCGACTTGACTCCATACTGCGCGGCTCCGATCCGTTCGGCGAACTCGGTCCAGCTCTCGTAGAGAAGGAGCGTCGGCGGCGGAACCCTCGGGAAAGTAAGCATGTCGCGGTGCACCGGCATCGAAAGGTCGATGAGCCGGGTCATTTCAGAACCTCCACGACACCGGTCGATCCATTCACACGGATTCGATCGCCCGTCTTGATCCGCTGGGTGGCGATCGAGGTCCCGACCACTGCCGGGATTCCAAACTCGCGGGAGACGACCGCCGGATGCGATGAAGCCCCACCTGCGTCCGTCACGAGTCCCGCGATTTTCGTGAACAGCACCACCCACGCCGGATTTGTCATCTGGCAGACCAGGATCTCACCCATCCGAACCTGATCGAACTCATCGAGCGAGCTGACGTGGCGCGCAATTCCCTCGGCGATCCCCGGGGAAGCCGGGAGACCTTTCAACTCTGCAGCCGCTGTCGGGGCCGGTCGGTTGAACTTTTCAGGGAACCCCCACAACCCGAGGTAAGGGAAGTCGAGCGCAGCCTGGGTCGCGGTGCCGGCCCAGGCGGGTGGCCTGACCTCAAATGAGTGCTCACGCTCGTCCCGTCGCTGCGAGACGAGACCCTTGGCATCGAAGGCTTTCGGGTCCCCGAGCAGCCTTCGCAGCTCGTTATATAGAAGGAAGACGGTGTCCTCCCTGTCGTCGACTATGCCTTCTTCGACGAGGCGATCACCGATGCCGACGAGCACCATGCGGAGCCTCGCGTTGGTGCCCTGGTCGATGTAGAAGTGGTGGTCAGGGGTGAGTGGTGACATGTTGGTGGAGAGGTCGAGCGCGCTCTGGAGCTTGGCCCTGGCGTCCCCATTCACTCCTTCCATCAGCTCGGTCTTGGCAGAGGCGAGATCCTTTCTCACGGCGTTGATCGATTTCGAGTAGTCGTAGTCGGATTCCAGGTAGCCGCGAATCGCTTCGATGATCGGTCCTGGGTTTTCCTTCCAGAGCGGAAAGACGAACTCATGGCTCCAGATCGACTTGTAACCAAACTCCTGCCTGTACGGGTCCAGCCGTTCCGACAGGAATCTTTTGCCGGCGCTGGTTGTGCTCAACCGGCTGCGCACGTCTGCCGCTGTTTCGCCGCTAAAGGCTTCGCGGAGGTCCCGGTCGGACTTGATCTCCTCCTTCATCTTCCAGAGCGCTTCGATCGAATCCCAGTTGCGGTCCTCGACCGAGCTCTGCAAGCGCCCAAAAAGCTCTTCGTCGACGGCTCCCTTGACGCTTTCGATCGCGCCTCTGAGTGCCATCGTGGCGCTGAACTGGGAGAAGTTGATCATCCAGTGAATCTTCCAGTGCCTGTCGTGGACGTCGATCGCGTCCTCGAGCTGTAGCGCCAGCTCGGGCAAGGTCCGGCGACCGTAGTCGTAGCCGTCGAGGCGTGCGAAGTTGGCTTCGATCTCGGGTTTGAATCGCTCCCGCCACCAGGTCAAGAAATTCGTCGCGTAAACAGGCAGGACGGCATTGAGGTAAGGGCCCATCTTTGCCGGATATGCAGGATCGCGTGGCACGCGCGCGGCATAACGCGCGCCGTACTCCGTCGAATCGATGACGATCGCCGGGTTGGCGTCAATGGCGGCGGTATAGACGTAGCCGTTGATCTTCTTGGCGATCCAGTCTGCCGCGAACGGGGTGGCAAAACGTCTGAACATGTGGTCGCAGGTGAGCCACCAGCCGCCGATGTCGAAGAACATCGGCGACACCGGCTGTGGGATGTGGAGATCGTCGTAGATCCACAGGAGCTCGCTTTCGGCGTCGGACTCCCATTCGATCGGAAAGCTTGCGTCGCCCAGGAACTGCCCGAGCACATCGCCGCTCATGAGATCCCTCCCTTCTGCTGCAACGGCCGACGCCCCTGTCGATGATTCTATTGGGTTGCGGTCAGTCCTCCGTCCAGGGTCAGAACCTGACCCGTGACGAACGAGCCCGCGTCCGAACAGAAGAAGAGGACAGCCCCGATGAGGTCGTCCACCTCGGCGATCCGGCCCAGCGGGATCCGCTTGATGAGGTTGAGCCGGAATGCCTCGTCAGCGAGAAGGGTTTCGACTTGAGGCGTGCGCACGAACGTGGGAGAGATCGCGTTGACGGTGATGTTGTGCGGCGCCCACTCGGTCGCGTGCTGGCGCGTCAGCGCGTTGAGTGCGCCCTTGGCAGCGACATAAGCTGAGAAGCCGGCATTGATCCCCAACTGACCCCGGACCGACGAGATATTGAGGATTCGACCTCCGCGGCCTGACGCGATCATCGCCCTGGCAGCCGCCTGCGAAGGAAACAGCGCCGACTTCAAATTAAGGTCGACTATGCGATCCCACTCACTCGCGGGGTAATCCTGGGCCGGATACAACGCACCCCCCGCGCCGCCTCCAACCGCATTGACCAGGATGTCGACGGGACCGAACGCCTTTTCCGTCTGTTCGACTGCCGCTTGAGCATCTTCCTGACGCGTCACGTCGCCAGTTATCGCCAGCACCTCTGAAGTGGCTTGCGCCTCCTTGAGGATCGCTTCGCGGGCCTCGGCACCGTGCTCGGCAGAACGGCTGACCAGCGCCACTCGTGCTCCAAGGCGAGCGAAGGCGACGCAGACCCGGCGCCCGATGCCGCCACCTCCTCCCGGGACGAGTGCGACCCGGCCTTGCAGTGAAAACCGATCGAGCTCCGAACTCAATCGAGCTAACCGGCGGCCGCGGGCCTGGCCCGGGCGGCGGCCGCAGTCTTACGCGCACGGAAGTCATCAAGGATCGCGGCAGTCTGGGTCGCCCCGATCCTCGTGACTCCAAGCTCCATCACCTCGAGGAGCCCGTCAAGGGTCCTCACGCCCCCGGCGGCTTTGACGCCGACGCGGGATGAAACCGTTCGGCGCATCAGGGCGAGATCCTCGTGCGTCGCGCCAGTGGGCGCGAATCCGGTTGACGTCTTCACGTAATCGGCGCCCGCCGTTTCGGCCAGCCGGCACGCGCGCACCTTCTGGTCGTCGTCGAGGTAGGCGTTCTCCAGGATCACCTTGACGATGGCGCCGGCTGGGTGTGCCTTCGCGACGATGGAGGCGATCTCGCCTGAGACGTAGGCGTCGCGGCCAGACCGCAGGGCTCCGATGTTGATGACCATGTCGAGCTCGGTGGCGCCCGATCGAAGCGCCTCCTCCGCCTCGAAAACCTTGACTGCAGTCGTCGTACCGCCATGGGGGAATCCGATCACCGTGCCAACCGCGACACCGCTGCCGGCGAGCAGCTCGGCCGCGCGTTTGACGTCAGCCGGCTTGCAGCACACCGAGGCCACCCGGTACTCGGCGGCGAGGCGGCACCCGTCGGTTATGAACTGGTCATCGAGCTCGGGGCGCAGTAAAGAGTGATCGATGGTCTTGGCCACGTCCTCGTAGGTGAGGTGGTCGATGGATGAAGTCATGGGTCCTCCTCTTATCCGACGGCTTTGCGCTTGATCTCGACCCGCTTGGCTTCGCGCGCGCTGCGCTCGACGGCTTCGCAGACGACCATCTCGTCATGTCCATCGGCGAAGGTCGGGTACCGGCCTTCGGCCGGACCGCCTGACAGGACTGCGGCGTAAACGGCGTTGTAAAGCGCCCTGAAAGTGTCAGCGAAGCCTTCGACGTGGCCGCCTGGAAGGAACGATGCGGCAGCGCCCGCCTCGTTCATAAGGGCGGGGTCGCGGGGCAGCAGCTCGTTGGGCTGCTCTCGGTGCCCCAGCCAGAGCTCGTCGGGCTGTTCGGAGCACCACGACGCAGAGCCGATCGCGCCGTCGATCTCGACCCGCAGTGAGTTCTTGCGCCCCGCGCTGACCTGTGAGACTGCGAACGAGCCGAGGGCACCGTTCTCGTATCGGACAAGGATGGTGGCGCAGTCCTCAGTGGTGATCTTGCGAGCCACGCTGTCCTTCGCCCCGCCGGTCGCGAATGTCTCGACAGGTCCCGCCGGCTGGTGGCGCACCTTGATGAACGTTTCCAGGTCGGCCGAGACCGAGGCAACGCGCGATCCGGTCAGAAAAGACGTGAGATCCAGCCAGTGCGAGCCGATGTCGCTGACAGCTCGAAGTGAACCACCCAGCTTCGGATCGAGCCGCCAGTTCCAGTCCGTTTCGAGCAGGAGCCAGTCCTGGAGGTAGTGGCCTGTGACGAGTCGCACCTGGCCGAGGCCGCCCTCGCGAACCAGCTGGTGCAGGTGCTGGCAGAGGGGGTAGAAGCGAATGTTGAAGTTGACAGCATGGACCAGCCCGCTCGACTCGGCCAGCCGCAGCAGCTCAGCAGACTCAGTCGAAGTCATGGCCAGCGGCTTCTCACAGACCACGTGCTTGCCGGCAGCGAGCGCGGCCTTGGCGTGCGCGTGGTGAAGGTGATTGGGCGAGGTGATGTGAACCACGTCAACGCGCTCGTCGGCGAGCATCGCCTCCATGGATTCGTATGCGGGTGGCAGGCCCGCGGCCTTGGCTCGCTCGGAGCCGCGGGCGCTGCTTGAGCCGACCACACCGTGGACCTGGATGCCCAGCCGCCGCAACGCCTCCACGTGGACGGTGCCAATGAACCCGGTGCCGACCACCGCCGCGCCAATGCCGCCACGCGTAGCCCCAGCCATCAGACGACCAATAGACTAGGGGCATGGCGACCACCAGCGAAACGACGTGGGCCTCGGCATCGGAGCTCGCTTCGCGAATTCGCCGGCGCGAGCTATCTCCGGTTGAGCTGATGAAATCGACGATCGAGCGCATCGAGAAGCGCAACCCCAGCCTCAATGCATTCGTTTACCTGGACTTCGACCAGGCGATGGAGAGGGCCCGCGCTGCCGAGGCCGCAGTTGCGTCCGGCGCCAGCCTTGGCCTCCTGCATGGCGTGCCCACAGCGATGAAGGACCTCTTTGACTTCAAGCCAGGTTGGCCGTCGACCCTGGGGGGAATCCGTGCGCTTCGCAACCTGGTAATCGACGCCTATTGCACGTACGCCGAAAGAATGGAGCATGCGGGGGCGATCCTGGTCGGCAAGACGAACTCGCCCGTGATGGGTCTTCGAGGAATCGCCGACAACTTTCTTTTCGGGCCGACGCACAATCCATTCGACCTCAGCCGCAATCCCGGTGGCTCCTCAGGCGGAAGCGCGGCTGCAGTGGCCGACGGCCTGGTGTCGATTGCCGAAGGCACCGACGGCGGAGGCTCCATTCGCATCCCCGCGGCCTGGTGCAATGTCTACGGGTACAAGTCCTCTCACGGACGTGTCCCAATCACGGCAAGGCCTAACGCTTTCGGCAGCGTTACTCCTTTCATATTCGAGGGCACGCTGACACGCACCGTCGAGGACGCAGCGCTAGGCCTTCAGGTCCTGGCCGGCCCGGACTCCCGCGATCCTTTCTCTCTGCTCGACACACCAGACTTCATCGCCGGCTTGAAGCGCCCCGCGAAGGCCTGGCGGATCGCTTACAGCCCGAACTTCGACGTATATCCGATTGAGTCGAGCGTGGCTGGCATGGTCGCCGAAGCGGTTCGCGGCTTTGTCGAGGCAGGGGCCACCGTCGAGGAAACAAAAGTGGGAATCAAGCGTTCCCAGCGCGAGCTGAGCGATTTGTGGAACCGCCTGATCATGCCGTTGAACATCTCCGGCCTGGAGGGGCTCAAGGCCGCGGGCGTCGACCTGATGCGAGACCACCCCGACGATCTGCCACCGGAGTACCGGCATTGGATCGAGGTCGGGTACGGCATGTCTGTGATGGATGTTTGGAACGACCAGATCGCCCGCACGGAGGTTTACGACGCCATCGAATCCGTCCTGCAGAAGTACGACCTCCTCGTCACGCCTACGCTCGCATGTTTGCCGGTGAAGAATGCGACTGACGGCAACACCCTGGGTCCGACAGAGATCAACGGCGAGGAGGTCGATCCCCTGATCGGCTGGTGCCTTACCTACTTCACGAATTTCTCGGGACATCCGTCTGCGTCGATTCCTGCGGGGCTGGTGAACGGTTTGCCGGTGGGACTGCAGATCATCGGCCGGCGCGGGGCGGATGAGGACGTGCTGGCGGCCAGCGCAGCGTTCGAGCGCGTCCGGCCGTGGACTGACGCCTACAGTCTTTGCGAGAAGCGACCTCTCTGAATCAGCCGGCGTCTCCCGCGGTTCGGACGTAGACCGCAGCCAACAGCACGACGATCGCGCCATAGAGGATCTGCTTCAGCGGGTCGGGCGCATCGAGCAGGGTGAAGAGACTGCTCAGCACCGTCAAGATGAGAGCTCCAATGAGCGAGCCCGCGTAACCACCGTTCCCCCCGTAGATTGAGGTTCCACCGATGACGACGGCCGCTACGGAAGGCAGCAAGTAGACGTCTCCGAGCGACAGGTCGGCAGCATTGATCGCGCCCACCAGGACGAGCCCCGCCACAGCGCTCAAGAAACCGCAGATCACGTACGTGACAAGCAGGACCAGCCAGCCTCGGACGCCTGCCAGGCGGCACGCCACCGGGTTGTCGCCGACCGCGTAGATCAGCCGTCCGAAGCCGGTCCTTCTCAAGCCGACGATCACGACGATCGCGATAGCTGCCCAAAGAAAGGCGCTGACAGGCACGATCTCGAGCAGCTTGCCGGCGCCCACGAAGCGGACGATGTCGGGCACAGCAGGCGGCCCCTGATGGCTCACGTTCAGGCTGTAGACAAGCAGCGAGCCCGCAATCACCAGGCCCGTGCCAAGGGTCATGATGAGCGGCTGCACGCGGAAGACCGCCACTCCCAGCCCGTTGAGCAGGCCGACAGTGAGGCCGACCGCGAGGGCAAGCAGCACTGCGCGAATGGAGCCGAAATACGATTGGCTGGCAGCCACGTATGCGGCGGCGGTCATCACCGCAGCGACCGATAAGTCGATGCCCGCGGTCAGCATTACCAGCGTCTGCCCGGCGGCCACGATTCCCAACGGAGCGGCGAAGAGGATCGTGTTGCCGACCCAGGTGGCGCCGATCGTCCCCGGCCTGATGACCCCAATCAAAAGCACCAGGAACAGCAGTACGCCGACGAGTACCAAGGCCGGCCTGTCTCGCAGCTGATTCTGCAGCGCAGTGACGCGACCTCTACTCATACCCGCCGCTGGAGCGCTCATCCTGCGCTCATCACCGGTTCATCCTGGATTCGTGCGACGCGCCTGCGAAGCAACGGAGCCAGGCCTCCGGCCATGACCACCAGTACGATCAGGCAGCCCTGGATGACCTGACCCAGGTTAGGGTCGGTGCCGCTCAAGATCAGGTCGGCCGGCACCATCGTCAGAACGAAAGCGGCGACAATCGGGCCCGTCACACCTCCTTTCCCGCCGGCCAGGCTGACTCCCCCGAGGACGATCGCCGACACGCCGCTGAGGGTGTAGATCGTGCCGGCAAGGGGCGACCCGATGCCTGTGCTCATAAGGAGGGCGAGGCCGCCGCAGGCGGCAAAGAAACCACCAAGGGCATACGAGAAGACGCGAGTCGGCCCAACCCTGACACCCCTCCGAAAGGCGGCGGTCCTGTCGCTGCCGATTGCGTAGAGCGCGAGGCCCATGCGACCAAAGCGGACCGGTATCCATATGATCGCCACGATCACGATCAGGAGGATGAGCCCGTTCGGCAACCAGGGGGTGAAGATGTTGCCCGACGCCAGCTCCATGAACTTGTCAGGTGCGCCACCGCCAGGCTTGGGGAGTATCAAGAGTGCCACCCCACCCCACACGAATGACATCGCCAGCGTGACCACGATGTCGGGCACCCGGGTTCGGAGCGCAATCACGCCGTTGAGGCCCCCGGCGGCGGTCCCGCCCACCAGGACCAGCAACGCAATCAGCACAGAGGTCTGGAAGTCGCGTCCGAGCATGTAGTGCGCCGCGAGAACATTGGCGACCGCCATCATCGCCCCGATCGACAGGTCGATCCCGCCCCCAAGGACCACACACGTCTGCGCAACTGCGCAGAACGCCAGCGGCAGCGCTCCCACCACAAGCGACCGCACCTCATATGGGCCGTAGTCCGGATGGATGGCGATGGTGAATCCCATGACGGCAAGGAAAAGGGCGTACGTCCCAAGCGTCCAGGCGTTTCGGCGAACGAATCGGGCGAACGTGGGGCCCTGTGGCGCGCGCGCCTTCCCAGCCGCGACCTTCATCACGCAGTCTCCGCAGCCGCGGCGGCGCTGCGTCCGAGCCCGTGAGCGGCTCTGAGCAACGCAGCTTCGGTGGCATCGTGAGCCGGCAGCTCCGCGACAATCCGTCCGCCGAACATCACCAGCGCTCGATCGCAGGCAAGCTGGATCTCGGGCAGCTCTGAAGTGAAGATCAGGACCGGAGAACCTGCCGCGGCCAGCTCGCGAAGCACTTTGTAGATCTGCTCCTTGGTGCGGATGTCGATGCCACGGGTGGGGTCGAAACAGAGGAGCGTGGTGAAGCCGGTGGCCAGCCAGCGGGCGATAGTGACCTTCTGCTGGTTCCCACCAGAGAGCCTCATGACGCGGGACTGGGCGCGAGTGTCGATCTCCAGCCGATCGATCGCCGCTTTGACGCGTCGATGCTCAACCCTCGAGTTGATCAACCCCCAACGTATTACCCGATTGACCATCGGCAGTGCGATGTTCTCCCGCACCGACCGCTGACGCAAAAGTGCAAGAGCGCGATCTGCCGGAACCAGCACCAGGCCGGCGCCGATGGCGTCATGGGGATGGCGGAAACGCCTCGATTTTCCCTGCACCAGGATCTCGCCGGCCTCGGGACGCCGGTTGCCGCTCAGGCACTCGAACAGGTCAGCCTGGCCCTGGCCCTCCAGTGCCACGATGCCCAACACCTCCCCCGTGTGAAGGGTGAATGACACGTCCTTCACGAGCCCCGAGCGAAGACCGCGGACCTCGACTGCCGGGCGCCGTTCGGCGCTTGAAGCGGCTTCGCGATCAGACACCGAACCCTCGGAGACGACTACCTCGGCGGCTTCCGGCCCGAGCATCAGGGAGACGATCTCCTCCTGGCCGCTGGATTCGAGGTCGACCACGCCGACGGTCGCGCCGTCGCGAAGCACTGTGGCCCGGTCGCAAAGCGCCTTCACCTCGGTCATCCGGTGCGAGATGAGGACCACAGAACGGCCCTCCGAGCGCCACCGGCGCGCGACCCGAAAGACCCGCTCGCTCAAGTCGGCCGGCAGCGTGGCGGTCACCTCATCGAGGATCAGGAGGCGCGGCAACGAGGCCAGCGCCTGGGCGAGGTCGAGGAGGTGCAGCGTTGGAGTGGGCAGATCGCGAGCGTATTCGGTCAGGTCGACATCCTCGAGCTCGAGCTCCTCAAGCCAGGGTCGGAGAGCAGTCATAGAGGTACCGGTGAGGCGCAGGTTTTGCGCGATTGTCAAGACCGGGACAAGGCTCACGTCCTGATACACCGAGGCGAGGCCGCCTTCGCGGGCGCTGGCCGGCGAGTTGAACCGGACCTCCCTACCCTCCATCAAAATCACGCCGGCATTGGGGGCAACGTCACCAGTGAGCACCTTGACGAGGGTGCTCTTGCCGGCGCCATTGGCGCCCATCAGAGCGTGGATCTCACCTGCCTGCACGCTGAGGTCGCCTGAACGCAAAGCGACCACAGCGCCGTAGTTCTTCGAGAGCCCGCGTGTCTCCAGCAACATCGCGGTCCCGCTCATGGGGTGCGACCGTCAGGCGGTGGCGGAATAAAGCAGCAGGGCGTGGATCTCTCCACGCCCTGCCCCGTTGTTTGCTCGATGGATGCTAGATGTCCGCGCAGGCGAGCAGGTCTGCTTTGGTGTAGGTGGTGTAAGGAGCGACCTGGTAGGAGACGCTGTAGTAAGCGTTCAGAGTGGAGTCGTAGTGGTCTTTCAGCTCCTTCTGGCCCGCGTCGCTCACGTTGTCCCAGATCACCGGGTCGAGGTTGATCAGTTTCGGCTGGGTTCTGCCCTGGAGAACGTCAAGGCCGACGGCCAGGCCCGCGCCTCCGACAGTTGGGGGATTGGTGACAGCCGCGCCGAGTAGGCCCTGGCTCTTGAGATTGGTGAGCTGGCCGATGAAGGCATTGTTGTCAGCGCCGATCACCGGAACGTACTTCTTCTTCTGTGTTGTGTACGTATCGACGACTGTCGAGTCGATGCCCGAGGTCCAGATCCCGTCGACCTTGAGGCCCGAGCCGAGGATGTCTTTGGTCTGCTGAGCGGCCGGGTCCAGTGACCAGTTGGTGAAGGTCATCTTCACGACTTTGATGTTCGGGTACTTGGCGAGGGTCTGCGTGAACCCGTTGTGTCGGTCGGCGTCAGCAGAAACGCCGTTGATGCCACGCATCTCGACCACGTTTCCAGTGCCGTTGAGCTGCTTGAAGAGCCACTCAGCACCGAGCGTCGCGTACTTCACCTGGTTGTTGTAAAGCTGGTACGCGAGAGGCGACGTGACGCCCTGGTCGACGGTGACCACGATGATGCCTTTGTCCGAAGCCTCTTTGATCACCGCGTCAAGCGCGCTGCGGTCAGACGGGTTGACGACGATCACGTTCACACCGGCTGAGATCAGGTTGCGCATGTCCGCAATCTGGCCGCTGGGGTCGGTGGTCCGGTTGGCGGTGATGATCTTGGAGACGACCCCCGACGCTTTCGCCTGGGCCTTGATCGAACAGATCATCTCCTCGCGGAAGCCGTTGCCGGTCAGCGTGTTGGAGATGCCGACAACGTATTTCTTGGTGCCGTTATTCGAGGTCGAGCCACCGCAAGCGGTCGCCAGCAACCCGACTGCCAGCATCAAACCGATGGCCTTAGGCCATCTACCGTGCGACATTTACGAACCTCCTCACAACAAACCCGGACCGGGCTCAGGGACCGCCTGGTCGGCGGGATCTGACAACCTCGGAAAACCTGACTGCGGAAATCGTTTCCCCCAGTGTTTGAAGATCGTAATTGGGCTTCACTAAGGTGTCAAACAACGCCCTGTTCGCGGGAACTCCTAAGGTTTCTTTCAAACCAGGAGGGGACTGAGGGTGTTACGCGCAAGGAGGAATCCTCGCTTGACGCTTTCGAGGTCCCCTTCAAAGGCCCGGTCCTCGTGCTCCACCGACACAACGCCCTCGTAGCGGGCTGCAATCAGCGCCGCGATGAATCGATTCCAGGGCACCTCGCCAAGACCTGGCATGCGCGGCACCTGCCAGCCCATTCCCAACGACATCACGCCGTTCTCGTAAAGGCCGTCGCGATCGATCTCGAGGTCCTTGGCATGCACGTGATAGATGCGGCCCGCGAACTCACGCACGACACGTTCGATGTCGATGAACTGCCACACGAGGTGAGACGGGTCGAGGTTCAGCCCGAGGGTCTCTCCAGGCATCGCAGCGAACAGTCTCCGCCAGAGGGCAGGCGAGTAAGCGAGATTGCGACCGCCCGGCCACTCGTCCGCGGAGAAGATCATCGGGCAGTTCTCGATCGCGATGCGGACCCCCCGATCCGCAGCGAAGCTCACAAGAGGCGGCCACTGCTCGAGCGCATCTGCCAGAGCCACCTCCATTGGTTTGTTCTGGTCTCGTCCGATGAAGGTGCCCACGAGGTTCACGCCGAGGCGGGCGGCGGCATCGATCACCTTGCGTAAGTGGTCCTGGGCCAGCGTGCGCTGTGCGGGATCGGGATCCAACGGATTGGGGTAATAGGCGAGGGAGGAAATCGTCAAGTCACGGCTCTTCAACAGCTCGTGCAGGTCGCGAATTGCGGCGTCATCAAGCGAATCGACGTCCACATGGCAGACGCCCGCGTAGCGCCTTCGCTCAGCGCCCGCAGCCGGCCAGCAAGCAATTTCAAGCGCCTCGAAGCCGTTGTCCGCCGACCACGCTGCAACCTCGGCAAGGGACAGGCTCGGGAACGCCGCTGTCAGAAGTCCCAGCTTCAAGCTTTCATCCTGGGACACCGGAAATGATGGCGGCAGCTTCGTCCACGGCGCGTTCGACATTCCCGTCCGGGGGATAGAGGATCGCTCTCCCCGCGACGAGGCCGATCACCTGAGGCCAGGCCATCGCCTTCTCCCACCGGCGGTAGGTGCGATCTGCGTCAGATCCGGGGTCGCCGCCGAGCAGGACAACTGGCAGCGAGGTAGACCGCAACAGCCGCTCAAGGTCGTCCACCACTGGCAGCTTGAGCCAGGTGTATGCCGACGTGTGGCCGAGGCCCTGCACAACCGCCACAGCGCGAATCAACGAGTCGGCATCGTCGAGGTTGACGGCTTTCGCGCCGTCACGCCGGCTGGCGAAAACCTCCACCATCGCCACCAAACTGTGCTCGGCAAGAGCGTTGATGGCGCCGGCGGCGGCGACCATCGTGTCGAGGCTTGACACATCGTCGTCGGCCACCCTCACCATGAGCTTCCCCCCATCGAGACCTGACGCCCGAATTGACTCCGCGTCGTACGCAGTCATCCGGTCGTCAAGCTCGAAGACACTGCCGCCAAGGCCGCCTCGGTTCATCGAGCCGAATACCACCTTGCCGTCGAGGGCTCCGAGCAGTGCCAGGTCTTCGACCACGTCGGGCGTCGCCATCACGCCATCGACGCCAGGCCGCCCGAGGGCGGTCTGCAGCCGGCGCAGCAACTCGCCGCGATCCGCCATCGCCACGGAGTCAGCCCCTGCTTTGAGCACACCGCGCGCCGGGTGGTCGGCCGCGACCAGGAAGATCGTGCCCTGGCTGCTGAGCAGAGCCCGCCGCCGCCGGCCTCGAAGCGCGTCCGCGATCTTGTGCGGCTGGTCGCGCCGAATCTTTGTTATTTTCTCGAGCAGGCTGTCACCGCCGCGGTCCCTTTCAGGCACTGACCCTGCCCCTATCAGCGAGCAGCGCGTCTACCTCACGCTCATATGGCATCTCGCTCGCACACGTCAGACGGGACGCGACTATCGCGCCGGCCGCGTTGGCGAACCGGAGAATGCGCTCGAGGTCCCAGCCCGCAAGAAGGCCGTGGCACAGGGCACCGCCGAAAGCATCGCCCGCTCCGAGGCCACAGAGTGTCTTGATTGGCACGGGCGCCACGGTGACGCGCTCACTGCCTCTACGCCCAAAGACACCACGCGTTCCCATCTTCACAACTGCAACCTCGGCGCCCATCTCCAGCAGCACCGATGCAGCCGCTTCAGGATCGCGTAGCCCTGTCGCCATCTCCACCTCGACCTCGTTGCCGACAACGACCTTCGACGCGGAGATCGCTTCACGGGCCAAACGGGGCGCGTCACTCAGAACCGGCCACAGCGCCGGTCTGTAATCGAGGTCGTGGATCGTGATCCCGCCTTTCCGGGCGCGCATCGCGTCCAGCGTCGCGGTCCTGCTCGGCTCGTCAGAGAGTCCTGTGCCCGTGGTCCAGAACACGGGAGCCTGCGCCACAGCGTCGACGTCGAAGTCGTCGTGAGTCAGGTTCATGTCAGGCGCTTTGGGCTGGCGGTAGAACAGCAGCGGGAAGTGGTCGGGTGGATGCACCTCGCAGAAGGTTATCGGCGTGCGCAGGCGTGGGTCCGTACCCACCCAGCCGTCATGCACGCCAAAGGATCGCAGCGCCTCGTGGACGTAAAGACCGAAACCGTCATCGCCAACCTTGGTTATGACCGCCGATTCGCGCCCGAGCCTCGCGGCTGCGACGGCAACATTGGTCGGGCTGCCACCGAGGTCTTTGCGAAACGTTCGCACCTCGGCCAGCGTCGCACCTACCTGCTCAGGGTAGAGATCGACGCTAACGCGACCCATCGTTACGACCTCCAGGTTCGCCGGGGGCCCCAACATCGGCTTTATTGTGACGCCGACCTTTTCGGATCCGCGGCCAGCACCCTTATTTGACAAACGGCACAGGCGGACCCGAGAATCGGTGAGGGGAAAGAGATCGGCGATTGAGCCGGTAGCTGTTGGTCTTGGGCATGCCCGCTCGGCATGCGCGAATTTGGGGGTATGGAATGCGCCGACTTGGTTTACTTGTGGCAGCGGCGGCGATTGCGATCTCGACAAGCCTCGCTCAAAGCATCGCAGCGTCCAACGCTCCGAATAAAGATGCGGGCGAGGAGAGCCAGGCCGTAGCTGAAGCGACCGCCTGGTTCACAGAACAGAGGACGGCGCCAAACGCAGCGGTGAACAACAACGCGTACGCGGCCGTACGAGCTCAGGCGTTGGCGCTTCCGACCACAGGACTAGCCTGGACCGAGCGGACCAGTCCTACGGGACCAGGTGTCGACTTCTCTGACCCTTCGGAATACATCGACCCCGCCAGCAGCAACTCGGGATCTGGCGATCGCTGGGTGGCAGGTCGCACGACATCGCTGGCCGTCGCACCGGATGGCAGCCTCTTCGTTGGCGCCGCTGACGGTGGCGTGTGGAGGTCGACAGATGGGGGTAGCCACTGGACCCCGACGACAGACAGCCAGGGAACGCTTTCGATCGGAGCCCTGCTGGTCGTACCCGGTAGCGGCACCCACTACACGGTCTACGCCGGAACGGGCGAGGCCAACACCAGCTCCGACAGCTACGCCGGAATCGGCGTGATCAAGTCGACCAATGCCGGCAGCACATGGACGCGGGTGGGCATCGCCGAGCTCAACGGCGCCCTTATCTTCCGCCTGGCGCAGAACGGCAACAAGATCCTCGCGGCCACCTCACATGGGCTTTACAGCTTCAACACCGCATCGGGCACCAGCTGGACCGCGGTCCTGCAGCCTGCAGGTCCGCCAGCCGGCGGGAACTTCAACCTCGTCGTCGGCAACATGATCACTGACGTCGCCGTCGTGCCCGGCACCGGGGGCAACCAGGTCCTCGCCGTCGCCGGCTGGCGCGGCGGGGCGCCCACCAACGGGCTGTACATCTCAACGAACGGCGGCTCGACCTTCAGCGCGCTTAACGCTCAGGGTTGGGTGCCGGCCAAGGCGGAAGGGCGCACCACTCTGGCTTATTCGGCGGCGGGCGATCGCGCCTATGCAATCGTTCAGAGCCCCTACCTGCTTAACGTCGGCACCAACGGCAAGACGCTTCTGCAGGGCGTGTATGAGTCGGCGGACGGCAATCCCGCTGGCCCATGGACCAAGATCGCCACCTCTGAAAAGCTCCAGGCCAGCGGCTCCGCGCAGAAGATCAGCCGGATCGGCAAGGGCTACGGCCCCGGCATCCAGGCCTGGTACAACCAGTTCCTCGCCGTTGACCCAACAAATAAGGACCACCTGTATCTCGGGCTCGAAGAGGTGTACGAGACCCAGAACGCAGGCTCTGGTTGGAACACCATCGCTCCTTACTGGAACTTCGGCTTCAGCTGCTTCTCCTACTCACCGTTCGAAGGCACATGCAATCACGACGGGGCTCACCCCGACCAGCACGCCGCGCTGATCACGGGCGGCAAGCTCTACATCGGCAACGACGGAGGCGTGTACTCCAGGTCCCTCACCAACCACAGCGTCGGCAATTGGACCAACAACAACCAGCACCTCGACGTACTGCAGTACTACGGGGCTGCAGGCAGTGGCGACTCGATCATCTACGGTGGCCTGCAGGACAACGGAAGCAACAAGATCTTCAATCCAACAGGCGTGGTGCTTGACGACAACGGCAACCCCATCACTGTCAGCTCAGTGCAGGTTTTCGGAGGCGACGGCGGCTACACCATCGTCGATCCGACCAACTCCAACAACGTCATCACCGAGTACGTCGGCCTGACAGCTGCCAAGTCGACTAACGGCGGGAAGACCTGGCAGAACATCATCCCGGCCGACCCCGACCCGCGATTCATCGCGCCGATCGGAATGGACCGGACGAACTCAAATCACCTGGTGGCCGGTGGTGCCATCGTCTGGAGCTCTGAAGCCGGAATCGCCGGGACCACCTCCGGCACCGGCGCGTCGACCGACTGGCAGAACATCTTCGATACTCGCACGGCCGTCGGGGCGACTGCAGCGGCGCAGGTCACGGCGCTCGACGCGATCACCATTAGCGGCACCGAGTACGTGACCGCTGCCTGGTGTGGTCCGTGCAACGGCAGCTTTACACCTTCTGCTGCGGGCTTCCGCAGCGGCATCGTGATGCTGAAGAACAGCGGGACGGGTTGGACCGTGACGGCAAACGTGTGCGCGGGCACTGTTTCGGCCACTTGCTCCGCATCGGGCATTCCCCTTCGCTACATCAGCGGGGTGCGAATCGACACCTTGAACCCAAACCACGCTTATCTCGCCCTGTCGGGCTTCTCGCGCAAGTGGATGATCGGACCTGACGACCCGGGCGTCGGCCACGTCTACGAAACCACGACCGGCGGCGCAACCTGGGCTGACGTTTCGGTAGGACTTCCCGACGTGCCGATGGACGACGTCGTCTACGAGAAAGGCAAGATCGTGGTGGCGACGGACTTCGGCGTGTTCACCTCGGCGGACAACGGCACCACCTGGTACCGCTACGGCACCGGGCTGCCGAATGTCGTCGTGAACCAGCTGACTCAGGACCCGAACGGAAACCTTGTGGCAGCGACCCACGGCCGCGGCATCTGGACGATACCAGCGCCCTAGCCAAACTCAGTCGACAAACCAAGGCCGCCGTCCATATCGGACGGCGGCCCTGGCGCGTTATCAGCCTCTCTAAGCCACGTGGAATGGAGGCGGTCCGAGGATCTCGATCCCGCCGTTTCGCTCCGCCGACGCTCGGACACGGGCGAAGTCCACAGGTCCGTTGGCTTCCAGCGCGGTCGTCGACGGCTCGCTGGCGCCGCGGTAAAAAGCTTCACTCGTGCCCGGGGTTTCCAGAAAAAGGATCCGAGCGGTTTCTGATGTGACCATGAAGGCGTGAGGCACGCCGCGAGGAGCCATCGCCACTCCCCCTTTTCCGACCTGCTGCTCGGCGCCGTCGATGTGGAGCAGGATCTCCCCCTCCAGCACGTAGAGCGTCTCATCCACCTGGGCATGAGTGTGCAGTGGAGTGCTCTTGCCGCGTGACATTACATCCTCGAATAGCAGGAAAGCCCCTCCACTCTCAACAGCGGTGACCTTCCAGATATGCACGCCCCCGCCATAAAACCACAGCCTCTCGCCTTCCTCTTCGGCGCGAACGATTGGGACCACCTTGCTGACCATCATTTCCTCCACCTTTGCCTTTATGGGACTGTAATACCATCAAGAGACTACAGTACGATGTCGTGTGTGTCAATTTCATACGAGTCGGCAGGGCGAACCCACCAGAAGCAGCGCACCCGGAGAGCGCTCGTCGCGGCGGCCCGTGATCTGGTGGCTCAAGGAGTGACACCCAAAGTCGAGGACGCAGCTGCCAAGGCCACCATCTCGCGCACCACTGCCTACCGCTACTTCCCCAACCAGAGAGCCCTCCTCTTGGCGGCTCACCCAGAAATTGACGTGCGCTCTCTGCTTCCCGAGGAGGCCCCCGATGATCCGGAAACCCGCCTCGATATCGTCATTCAGAACTTCCTGCGTCTCATCATCGACACGGAGCCCCAACAGCGCACGACGTTGCGCCTTTCCCTCGACCCCGCGCCGAACCTTCGTGGCGAACTACCGCTGCGGCAGGGTCGGGCCATCGGGTGGATCGCCGAGGCGCTCGCTCCGCTCCGCGTCCGGATGTCTGAGGCGCAAATTCGCCGGCTCGCCCTGGCGATCAGAAGTGCAGCCGGCATCGAGGCCCTTGTGTGGCTCACTGACATCGGTGGACTCTCGCGTCGGGAAGCGGTCAGAGTTATGCGCGGCTCGGCAAGAGCGCTTTTGCGATCAGCGCTCGCCGACCTGGATGGAGGCGCCGACTAGCGACAGGAAATCCACAGCCCGTGGCTGCATTCTCGACAAGCCGATAATCTTCACTGGGAGCCAGGAGGGGGACTTGTGAGCGTCAAACGCTGGATCTTGCTCGCGGCGGTGCTTGGGTCCGGCATCGTGTTTCTCGACTCGACTGTCGTCAACGTCGCGCTGCCGAGGATCGGTCGAGACCTGCCTCGGTCTCTCTTCGGGGTCCTGGAAGGCCAGTCGTACGTCTACAACGCGTACCTGCTGACTCTCAGCACCCTGCTGATCCTCGCCGGTGCCCTCAACGACTACTACGGACGGCGGCGCATGTTCGCGATCGGCCTGGTGGCCTTTGGCCTTGCGTCGGTGCTTTGTGGGCTGGCTCCAACCATGGAGCTCCTTGTGCTCTTCCGCATCATCCAGGGCGCGGCCGGGGCGATGCTCGTGCCGGGGTCGCTGGCGCTGATCACCTCCAACTTCAGCGGCGAGGAGCAGGGCCGAGCATTCGGATTCTGGGCCGGAGCTTCAGCCGCCACCACGGTCCTTGGGCCTTTCGTCGGAGGCCTCCTTGTGGACACGATCTCCTGGCGCTCCGCCTTTCTCATCAATGTCCCACTGGTCCTCGTTGCGCTCTGGGCGACTTACAAGCACGTCCCGGAGAGCCGCGATGAGCAGGCTTCAGGAAAGTTCGACTGGCTGGGAGCGGTGGTGGTGGGCCTCGCCGTCGGCGGACTGGCTTTCGGCGCAATCTACGGGCAACAGCGTGACTGGCGCGATCCCATCGGCTATATCGCCCTCGCGATAGGCGCAGCGGCCACGATAGCGCTGCCTTTTCTCATGATCCGGCGCTCCAACCCGCTGATCCCGCCCCACCTCTTCCGCTCCCGCAACTTCACTGTCACCAACATCTCGACTTTGCTGATCTATGGCGCCCTGTACGTGACCGGTTACTACCTGACCATCTTTCAGCAGGGCTCATTGGGTTACACCGCCGCAGCGGCAGGCCTCGCGTTCGTTCCAGGCACGCTCTTCCTTATCTTCTTCTCGGCCAGGTTTGGCAGTCTCGCGGCCCGATTCGGACCTCGCTGGTTCATGGCCGCCGGACCTGCGATCATGGCCGTCGGCGTGCTCTGGCTGGCTCGCGTTCCGGCATCCAGCACGCCCTGGGCGCTGAAACCCGGTGACCCCTCCACTTTTCTGCCCCCGATCTCTTACGCCATCGACTTTTTGCCGGGCGCCATTCTGTTCGGAGTCGGCCTGATGATCCTGGTGGCGCCACTAACGACGGCGCTCATGACGTCGGTGCCGGTGCGCAACTCGGGCGTAGGCTCAGCCATCAACAACGCCATCTCACGCGTCGGACCTCAGCTGGCAGGCGCGCTCATCTTCGTGTTCATCACCGCGAGTTTCTATGGTTACCTGGCGGGCAAGCTTGGCGGCGTTGATGTGACCTCGGCCGCCTTTCGCGCCGCAGTAAGCCCGCTCAACACTCCCGCCGACACTCAACTGGTCGGCGTGGTGCGCGACGCTTCAGCGGCTGCGTTCCACATCGCGATGATGGTCGGCGCGGTGCTTCTTATAGTCGGCGCCCTCGTCAACGCGATCGGCATCCAGGACGCCGCCGCCAAGAAGCAGGTCGACGCGAGCTCGGAACCGGCCGGGACATCTGCAATCGCAGGCCACGCCGCCCAGGAGGGCAGCTGAAATGGATGTACGTGAGGATGTCGTCGACATAATCGCGGGCTTCTCGCTGTTCTCCGATCTATCCGCGCAGGAGCTCGATCGCATCGTCCAGCTTTTCGACGAAGCCTGGTTCGCCGAAGGTGAAAAGATCCTGCGCCAGGGCTTTAGCGGTGCCGGCTTCTATGTCATCCTCGACGGAAGCGCCGTCATCCGGATCGACGGGGTCGATCGCACAGTATTGAGGGCGGGCGACTATTTCGGCGAGATCTCGGTCCTGTTGGGCGTCGCGCCGATCGCCGACATCGTGGCCCAAGGTGCGCTTCGCTGCCTCGTATTGCCTGGTGACCAGCTCGAGAGCCTGCTGGTGGCGCACCCCAAGATGATGTTCCGTCTGCTGCAGGGGGAGGCGCGAAAGCTGCGCGGCACTACGAAGTGGCAGAGCTAGAGGAGCAGTTTCCTCCGGGACGTTACCCGCTGATCGTTGTCGGTAGCGGCCCTGGGGCCCTGCAGCTGACTTACTCGCTGGGGCGCCTGGGCATCGAGCACGCGGTCCTTTCCGGCGACCAGGCTCCCGGCGGCATGTTCCGCCGATGGCCGGTGTTTCAAAGGATGCTCAGCTGGACCAAGCCCTACTCCGACTTTGACCACAAGAGCCGGGCCTATGAGCGATTCGACTGGAACAGCCTGCTGGCCGACGAGGAAGAGCATCGGGGACTCATGCCGGCATTGATGGACGGGACTTCGTACTTTCCGTCACGGCCCGAGATGGAGCGCGGCCTGGTGGCGTTCGCAGAACGCACGGGCTTACGAGTCAGGTACGGATGCCGCTGGGAGACGACTCGGCGCGACGACAAGGAATTCGTGCTCGGCACCACCGACGGGGAGTACCGCGCTCCCGTTGTCGTTTTCGCTGTCGGTGTCGCCCAGCCCTGGAAGCCTCCGATCCGCGGTCTAGAGCATGCGTCCGCCTACGGCGAGCTTCGTCCGGCCGAGACTTACGCCGACCGCCGAGTCTTCATCATCGGCAAGCAGAATTCAGGTTTCGAAATTGCCAGTGGCCTGCTGCAATGGGCGCGTCAGATCGTCATTGCTTCGCCCAGTCCGACCAAGCTCAGCGTCAACACACGCTCACTGGTTGGCGTCCGGGCGAGGTACGTGCAGCCTGTCGAGGATGCGGCGCTCGCGGGTGGCGTCGTCATTCTCGACGCCTCGATCGAGTCCGTTGAAAGCGTCGATGGCTGCTTAAAGGTCACCACGAAAAGAGCGCTCGATGGCGCTGTGCTCGAGTTCATGGTCGACGATGTGATAGCGGCAACAGGCTTCACTTCGCCACTGCGCGATCTTCCTGATATTGGCGTCGCCACTTTCGGACAGAGCCGGCTGCCGGCGCAGACCCCGTTCTGGGAGAGCGCAACCGCGTCTGGCGTGTACTTTGCCGGCACCATCATGCAAGGCTCAATGGGACTGAGGAAGCACGGCATCCCGAGCAACTCAGGGGCGGTCCAGGGCTATCGGTACAACGCGAGGGTGCTTGCGCGGCACCTGGCGGCCAAACTATTGGGTAAGGAGCTGCCGCGGCCACAGCTGTCAGCCCCAGAGATAGTGCCGCTCCTGCTTTCAGAGGCGAGCCGCGGCCCGGAGCTCTGGCATCAACGCTCCTACCTCGCACGCGTTGTCAGCTTGGACCCTGCGGTCGGGATCAGTGATGAAGGCATCGTGCCACTCGCCAACTTCACCGATGCGAGTGGTCCCGACGCGATCGCGGTCGCCCTCGAGTCCAATGGCCGTGACGATCCATACCCGGCCATCTACGTGAGGCGTGGCGGATCAGTCAAAGAGCACTTGCTGCCTCCGCACCCGTTGCTTGATTTCGAGGGCGCTTCCTATCAAGAACAATTGGCGTCGGCGATCGGCGACCTCATCAGCCCATCACTGTCGAAGGCTGCGCCTTGAGCCTCCCGCGCGGAACCCTCACCTTCCTTTTCACGGACGTTGAGAACTCGACGCGGTTGATGCAAGAGATTGGCGAGCGTTATGTCGAAGCGCAGAACGCACATCACGCAATCCTCCGGGCGGCCTTCAACAGCAACAGCGGGCATGAGCTGCGCACAGAGGGCGATTCGTTTTTCTGCGTGTTCGCCAGCGCCACCGATGCGTGTCTCGCTGCAGCGGCGGCACAAAGAGCGCTGGCCGCTCATCCATGGGCGGACGGAGCGAGACTCAAAGTGCGGGTCGGCCTGCACACTGGCGAGGCCCCCCTGGTCGGCAACGAGTACATCGGTCTCGACGTCCACCACGCCGCTCGAATCGCAGCCGCCGCGCATGGTGGCCAGGTCCTCATCTCGGAAACCACGCGCGGAATCGTTGAGGAGAAGCTCCCTACCGAGTTGCACGTGCGCGACCTCGGGGCCCATCGCCTCAAGGACCTGGCGCGGCCGGAGCGCCTCTACCAGCTGGTGGTCGACGGCCTGCAGGACACCTTCCCAGCCCTACGCACGTTGGATGCGATCCAGAACAACCTGCCGACGCAGCTGACCAGCTTCGTCGGACGCGGTGCGGAGGTCGCCGATGCCAAGCGCCTATTGAAGAGCACCCGCCTCTTGACCCTGAGCGGGCCGGGAGGCATCGGCAAGACGCGGCTCAGCCTTCAGGTCGCAGCCGAGTCAGCACGCGATTTCCCAGGCGGCGTCTACTTCGTTCCACTTTCCGCCGTTCGCAATCCCGATCTGATCGCGTCGGCAGTCGCCCAGGTGCTGGGCATCCCTGTGATCGGTAACCGCCTCCCGATCGACGGCGTGAAGGAGCACGTGAAGGACAAGACGGTGCTCTTCGTGCTAGACAACTTCGAGCAGCTTCTGCCGGCAGGTGCGCAAGCCGCGTCTGAGCTTCTTCAGGCGGGAGCCGGCGTCAAGATGCTCGTCAGCAGCCGCTCCGTGCTCCACATTTACGGGGAGCAGGAGCTCGAGGTCGAGCCCCTGCGCCTTCCGGATCCGCACGGACATCCGGGACTGGAGGCTATCTCTCAATACGAGGCGGTCAAGCTCTTCATCGAGCGGGCCGTGGCGGCCAAAGCCGACTTCCAGGCCACCAACGAAAATGCGCCCGCGATCGCCGGCATCTGCGAGCGGGTTGACGGGCTGCCGCTCGCCATAGAACTGGCGGCGGCGCGCATCAAGCTGTTCTCTCCGCAGGCGCTGCTTGCCCGTCTCGAGACCAGCCTGACTGTGTTGGGAAGCGGGGCGCGCGACTTGCCGGGGCGGCAGCAGACTCTGCGCGGCGCGATCGACTGGAGCTATGACCTGCTCGACGATGCCCAAAAACGCCTCCTTGCCCGGTTTTCGGTTTTCGCTCGCGGAGCGAGCCTGGAGCAGGCTGAGGCAGTCTGCGGCTCGCCAGACGGGGTGGGCGCCGACGTCCTGACCGGGCTTGAGCAGCTGGCGGATCAGAGCCTGCTGCGACGCATGCCCGACTTCGATGAGCCGCGACTGATCATGCTCCAGACCATCCGTGAGTTCGCGGCCGAGCGACTGGACAAGAGCACGGAGAATCGCGAGATCCACGACCGCCACGTCGACGCCTACTGCGCCCTGGCCGAAGCAGCAGCTCCGAACCTGTTCGGAGATGAGCAGAAAACGTGGCTCGACCGGCTGGAGCGGGACCACGACAACATCCGGGCCGCCTTCGACTGGTGTGCCGCCACTGGAGACGCGGAAAGGGCGATGAAGCTCGGCGCTTCCTTCTGGCGGTTCTGGCAAATGCGCGGTCATCTCCATGAAGGCCGGGTGCGACTCGAGGCGATCCTGCAGATGGCCGACAGCCTGCCTTTTCGGGAGGCCCGGACGGGCGCCCTGGAGGCCGCAGGAGGGGTCGCTTACTGGCAGGGAGACATGCCGGCCGCTCAGGCTTTCTATGACGAGTGCCTCGCGTTGACAAGAGAGCTTGGCAGCAAGCGGGCGATCGCGAACGCCAGCTACAACGCCAGCTTCCCCATGATGGTGAACCGGGTCAACGTGGAAGGGGCCCTGACCCTGCTTGGGGAAGCGCTGCCTCTATATCGCGAGCTGGGCGAAGACTCCGGAATCAGCAGCTGCCTGTGGGGCATCGCAAACGGCCTGTACTTCCAGGCGCGGTACGACGAGGCGATACCCGCCCTGGACGAGGCAATTGGGCTCTTCCGCAAGGCCAACAACCGATTCAGCCTCGGATGGGCCCTGCACACCAGGGCGCTCGCGGCGATCAAAACCGCAGACGCCGCTCATGCGCGTGCCTTTGTCCTCGAGACGCTGCAACTGTTCGTGGCGGCGGGTGACATCTCCGGCACCGTCCTGGTGCTCGACGATGCAGCCGACGTGGAGATGATGGAAGGCAACCGCGAGAGGTCCATCCGCCTCGCTGCTGCAGCGGCCGCGCAACAGGCGACCATTGGAGCCGGCCTCGGAGCCGTCCTCAACATCGAGGAGGGCAGGCATCGCCGCGAAAACCTCACAGACGAGAACGAACAGCGCGCCTGGGATGAGGGGCAGGCGATGAATGTGGAGCAGGCTGTCGCTTACGCACTTGAAGGCGCCGGAGCGCTGCGAGCAGGCTCCTGATGCCCAAACCGAACGCCTGCACTCACCTGGCCCTGATCCAGGACATCGAGCCCAACACGCCGGAAGGCTGCGAGGAATGCCTTGCAACCGGCGACTCGTGGGTTCACCTACGCCTCTGCATGAGCTGCGGCCATGTGGGTTGCTGCAACGACTCGAAGAACAAACACGCGACCAAACATTTCATCGCGTCGCATCACCCGGTCATCCGCTCGTTCGAGCCGGGCGAGTCCTGGATGTTCTGCTACCCAGACGACCTCTTCATGGAGTGACCTCGACTGAGAGGCTCGCAACTTGGCGGGGATGGATGGGAATCGAACCCACCCAGGACGCCTCAGCAGCGCCCCGCAAACGGTTTTGAAGACCGCGGCAGGCATCAGTCACCGGACATCCCCAGCCCGAGCGCTAGGCTAGCCCGGGACGACCGGGCTTGGGCACAGCCTCGTGCTGGTGCCTGCCAAGCAGAGCCCGGGCGACGGCTGGCGTCCCTGAGGTAAGGACCGTTGTCCTATTGCGCTAGTTAAGTCCGAACACCCACCGTTCTGAGCATGACGGGTGCACAACCTCACGTTGTCCTCGGTTTGACGACCTGAACCTTCTCGCGAGGCAGTCCGGAAAGGTGTGGCGGATGAAGCTACCGCGAACACTCCTTCCGGTCGCCCTTGTCCTGGCGCTCGTGGCGGTCGGGTGGCAGCCCTCGCGGGTCGCGGTCGCAAGTTCCGTGATTGCTACTGCAGTCGCGGACACGTCCATAAACAGCGCCTCCCCGTCAATCAACTACGGCGCGACCAGCCCGCTTCATGTGGATGGTTCGCCGGTGGTGGCGACCTATCTACGGTTCAACATTGCAAACGTGTCGGCTGCCGGTGCTGTTCTCAGCATCTATCCGACGAGCAACCAGAGCCTCGGTTTCGATGTCCATTCCCTGGCGGATGACACCTGGGTCGAGAAGGGGCTGACGTGGAACAACCACCCAACGTGGGATCCAACTGTGCTGGCATCTTCCGGTCCGGCGAGCGCCGGCCTGCTGCTCAACATCAGTCTTCCCACCGCCTCTCTTCCCGGCAACGGCAACGTCGACTTCGTCCTGACGACCAACAGCCAGACCGCGCTGGCGCTGGCGAGCAGGGAATCCACAAATCCGCCACAGCTGGTCATCACTGCTTCGCCGACGCCCTCGCCCTCACCGACTCCCCCTCAGTCTCCCAGCCCCTCGCCGACTCCGGTGCCATTTCCCAGCCCTTCCCCATCTCCGGTGCCATCCCCCAGCCCTTCGCCTCCGCACGATCCGGTTGTCCTCACAGCCGGTGACATCGCATGCGGGCTCATCAACACAGGCGGGATGAGCCCGGGCGGCGCCTGCAAGCAGGCGGCAACCGCGGCCTTGCTCGGGACCGCCGGCGTCGTCGCCGTCCTGCCGCTAGGCGATAACCAGTACGAGTGTGGGGAGCTGTCGAACTTCCAATCCTTCTACGAGCCCAGCTGGGGCCAGTACAAGAATCTGACTTATCCGGTGATCGGCAATCACGAATACTTGACCGCCGGCGCCACGACACCCTGCCTGAGCAGCCAGACACAGCCCGGGGCGCCGGGCTACTTCACATACTTCGGCAGCGCTGCTTCGCCCCTGGATCCAGATTGTTCCGCCTCATGCCGAGGCTATTACAGCTTTGACATCGGCGCCTGGCACCTGATCGCGCTCAACGCCGAGTGCAGTGCTCCCGGCGTGGGTGGATGCGGCCCAGGATCCCCCCAGGAGGTCTGGCTGAAAACGGACCTCGCGGCGCACGCCAATCGATGCGTTCTCGCCTATTGGCATCAGCCTAGGTTCTCCTCTGGACAAGAAGGAGGCACGACAGGAATGCAAACTTTCTGGTCCGACCTATACGACGCCCAGGCGGACCTCGTGTTAAACGGCCACGACCACGACTACGAGCGTTTCACACAGCTGGGCAAGGTGGTCACGACGGACGGCTCCGGCGCCGAACAGCCGGTGGTCGACCCTAACGGGATCCGGGAGATCGTCGTTGGAACGGGCGGGCGCAACTTGAGCCGTTTCCCGGCCGACTTTAAGACCGGGAGCCAGGTCCATGATTCCGGCACCTTCGGAGTTCTCAAGCTCACCTTGCACGAGTCGAGCTATGACTGGACCTTCCTGCCTGCGGCCAACGGAACCTTCACCGACAGTGGCAGCACGAATTGTCGCTTCAGCCAGGGCCCGACCGATACGAGCCCTCCCACTTCTCCGGCTGGCTTGCAGGTCACCACCGCACCGACAAAGGCGGACCTATCGTGGACCAGCGCGACTGACAACGTCGGAGTTGCGGGCTACCGAATCCTCCGCAACAGCACGCCCTTGGTGACGATCCCGGGAGCAAATCAAGTCTTCACGGATCCTGCGGTTGTCGCCGGCCAGAACTACACATACGCAGTCGCAGCGGTGGACGCCGCGGGGAACGTCTCCCCGATTTCAGCCTCGGTTACGGTCACCGTTCCCGTGGCTCCAGGCTCGCTCGTCGGCGTTGTGACCGACAGCTCGTCTGGCCTCCCGATCGGGGGTGCGCTCCTCGGTGACTCGGCCGGCAGCGTGATCTCGGATTCAAGCGGTCACTACAGCCAGAGCCTGGCTCCGTCGAGCTACGTCGTCTCTGCAATAGCCACCGGATTCGCGCCTGCCAGCGCCACGGTGACGGTGACGTCGGGGGGCACGGTGACCCAGAACTTCGCCCTTCTTCCTGGCGGCTGCATGACTGGCCGTGTGATCGACGCGAGCGGTTCGGCTCCGCTATCCGGGGCAACAGAATCGTGGCTTGGAGGCAGCGCCACGACCAATGCCGCTGGAATCTACTCGCTGGCCGGATTGTCGGATGGCACCTACAACCTGGTGGTTTCCATGCCCGGCTTCACTCCTCAAACGCGAGCGGTTGCGGTCACCGGCGGAAATTGCCCGACCGCCGACTTCACCCTCAGCCCCGATATCTTCTCGGACACATTCGAGACCGGCGGCTTCAGTGCCTGGAACGGCGCGTCGGCTACCAACATGAGCGTCGAGGCGACCACCGCGCACACCGGCAGCGCCGGCGTAGAAGCCAACGTCAACAACCTGGCCTATGGCGCCATCAAGACCCTATCCTCCACCTACTCGACGGTCTACCTGCGCGCATATTTCCGGTTCCACAGCAAGAGCACCAACGTCGGCATCTACCGGCTGCGGACCGCAAGCGGAATCGACATTCTGCACCTGTATGTGGACAACGCCACTGGCCGGCTTGGCCTGCGTAACGACATCACCGGCGTGACGACTCTATCCGCGACGGTGGTCAGCGCCGACACCTGGCACTCGATCGAGACCAAGGTGGTCATCAGCAGCACCTCGTCGGTGGTTCAGGTTTGGCTCGACCAAACTGACCAGGCATCACTCGACTCGAATGCGACAAACCTGGGCACGACCAATGTGGGCCAGGTGATGATCGGCGATACGAATGCCAGGACTTTGGACGCGTTCTGGGACGACGTCGCCGTGGCCGACGCCCGCGTTGGTGGTTGAACGGAGCTCGAGCGCGGTGGCGGGGATGGATGGGAATCGAACCCACCCAGGACGCCTCAGCAGCGCCCCGCAAACGGTTTTGAAGACCGCGGGAGGCACCAGCCTCCGATCATCCCCAGCTCGACAGCTAGGTTAGCTGGCCAGCAACGCCTCGAGCTTCGCGGCCAGGTCACCCTTCATGCTCGGGCGATAGCCGACTGTTCGCTCAGCGGCCTTTCCGTCCTTGAAGATGATCACTGTGGGGATCGACATGATGCCCAGCGACATCGGAGTCGCCGGATTCTCGTCGATGTCCATCTTCAAGACCTTTACCTTGGTACCAAGCTCGCCCGAGAGTTGCTCGACGATCGGCGCGATCATGCGGCACGGCCCGCACCAGGTCGCCCAGAAATCAACGAGCACGGGTATGTCGGATTTGAGGACGGCGTTCTCGAACTCGGCGTCGGTGACTGATTGAATGTTTGACATCTAGGACCCCTTCTTGTCGGTGGATTCCGACTTGGACTTTGGTTTGGTTTCGGGCTTCGACTCGGTCTTGGACTCAGGCTTCGAGTCGGACTTCGACTCGGACTTGGTCTCTGGCTTGCCCTCGGAGCTGCCTTCAGAAGCAGGAGCGACTCCATTGCTTGACGAATCGGAGCTCGTGCCAGAACCCTTGTAGTCGGTCGTGTAGTAACCGCTGCCCTTGAAGATCACGCCTGCCGGATACAGCATCTTGGCGAGCTTGCCTCCGCATTTCGGGCAAGTGAGCAGGGCCTCCTCGGTGATCCTCTGTTGGATCTCAAATTCATGGCCGCAGCTGCCGCAGCGGTAACCGTAAGTGGGCATTTCTAGGGGTTCCTCACTATAGCCGCCGATCTCGATCCAACCGATGGAAGACCATCCCGGAGGGCGGCTTGGGGTGGAAATAGGTGCTCTTCTGTGGAAGAGTCTTGCCCTCCTGGGCCAGCTTCAAAACCTGCCGCAGATCCGGCGGGCCCAAGAAGAAGGCTGCTACGCCAACCCCTTCGTCAACCCAGCGCACCGCTTCGGCAGCGTCGCGCGTGTAAAGGAGGAAATCCTCCGGACTCCGCTTACCCAGGATGTTGTCGATCACCTGCCTATGTAACTCCACAACAGCCATATCTCCTTCCAACTGAATCAGCTGGAAGTGGTGGTCGCGGTAGGTGCCGGCGGCCACCCTGCCGCGTAGGGCTGCCAGCGTCGCTTCCAGGGACGGCATGTCCTCGCCTCCGGTGACAGCGACACCCGCCTTCAGGACGCGGTGGGTGGGCAGCACCTCCAGGCCGTGGTCGTCAAGGTCAGTCAAAAGCGCCAGAGTGAACCGAGAGGCGGCATCTGCATCACCCCCCATCTCCGCGGAATGCGCCAGTGCCGTTTCGTAGCGGTGGTGGCCGTCGGCGATGAGCACAGGCAGGTCCTCCATCGCTGCATGCACGGCTGCGTGCAGCGCGGGGTCGGTGATCGTCCAAAGCCGGTGGGCGCTCCCATCGAGTGTGGCGAAAACGACAGCGGGGGCCCGCGCGATGACAACGTCCAGGATGTTCGACAGGCCGGCGTGCCGCCCCCCGTACACGAACCAGAGCGGCTCGAGGCTCACATTGGTGGCGCGGAGCAGCGCCAGGCGGTCCTCCTTCGGTCCACTGTGAGTGCGCTCATGCGGGAGGACGACCCGATCGTCGTACGGCTGTAGCCGCAAGGCGGCAATCAGGTCGCGACGGCGCCGCCCATCAAAAGTGATTTCGTGGACGTACATGGAAGGCTGGTCCGGCTCGAGTATGCCGTCACGCATCCACGCTTCAAACGCATCTGCAGCCGACGCGTAATCCGCGCCGGGTCTGGTCAAGCGAACGACGTTGTACGGTGACGACGACCTGTAACGCGCGAGGTCGGACTCGGGGATGACGTCGTAAGGAGGCGCGACCAAAGTTGCTGGATCGCCGGCCCGAGCCAGGTGATATCGGATTCCCGGAAACGCCCGGAGGTCAGCTATCGGAGCCTCCCCGCAACTCCACATAGCGCAGGTCCGACATGCCGGGCACCTCTCGCAGCCGCGCCAGCACATCGGGCCCAACCGCGTCGTCGACGGCGAGGATCATCATCGCGCTCCCACGAGGGCCGTCACGCCCCACCTGCATGCTCGCGATGTTCACGTCGTGCTCGCCGAGGATGGTGCCGAAGCGGCCGACCACACCTGGCCGGTCTTCGTGTCGGCTCACCAGGAAGCGGCCGTCTGGAACCAGGTCGACCCGGAATGCGTCGACTCGTACCGCGCGCGGCTCACCCATCAGCACGGTGCCCGCGATCTCGTGGCCGTCGATGCGAAGCGTGACCAGGCTTGCGTAGCTGCCATGAGCTCGGCTGCGACGCTCGACCAGCTTCACGCCGCGGCTTGACGCAATGAGGCGCGCGTTGACCTGGTTGATTCGGTCCTCGGTGAACGGCTGAAGCACGCCTTTGATGGCGGCCGCGACGAGCAGGTTGACGTCGTGCTCGGCAAGCTCCCCCTCGAAGTCCATCTCGATCGCGCTCACCCGTCCGCCGAACAGCTGCGTGTAAAGCGTGGCCAGCCGCACGGTGAGGTCCGCGAACGGACGCAGGTATGCGAGCTCCTCGGGCGCCAGCGACGGCGCATTGACCGCATACCGTGGGAGCTCGCCGGCAAGCACCGCTGCCACCTCTTCTGCGACGTCGAAAGCCACCGAGACTTGCGCTTCGACTGTCGAGGCGGCGATGTGCGGCGTGGCGACGAAATTGGGCAGCGTGAAAAGGCGGTTTGCGCCGGCCGGCTCGTTGACGAATACGTCCGACGCGGCGCCTGCAAGATGGCCCGACTCGAGCGCCTCATAAAGCGCATCCTCGTCGACGATCCCGCCGCGCGAAGTGTTGACGAGGCGCGCCGTCGGCTTCATCACGGCTAGCTCGGCAGCCCCGAGCAGGTTGCGATTCGCGTCAACCAGCGGTACATGAATCGTCACGAAATCGGCTCGCTCGAGCAGCTCGTTCAGCGCCACCAGCTCAACGTTGAAGAGCTCGGCGCGCTCCACCGAGACGACAGGGTCGTAAGCGATGACCTCCATCTCGAGGCCGTGTGCCCTTTTCGCGACCTCGGATCCGACATTGCCCAAGCCGATGACCCCGAGCGTCTTGCCGCGAATCTCCGTGCCGATGAACTTTGCCTTGGTCCACTCCCCGCGCCTCACTGATGCGTCCGCTTGCGAAACCCAGCGCGCAACCGCGAACAACAGAGCGATTGTGTGTTCGGAGGCGGCGACGATGTTGCCGCGCGGGGCATTCACGACGACGATTCCTTTTCGCGTGGCCGCCGGCACATCGATGTTGTCAACGCCAACGCCGGCACGGCCCACCACGCGCAGCCGCCGGCCCGCTTCGAGGATCGGCTCGGTAACTCGTGTTTCGCTGCGCACCACGAGGGCGTCAAAGTCGGGGATCCGCTCGATCAGCTCAGACTCCTTGAGCTTGCTGACGACAGTCACCTCGCCCGCGCGGCGCAGGCGCTCGAGGCCGTCCTCGGCGAGCGCGTCGGCGACCAGTATCCGCGGCAAGTCGCCTATCGGGTCGCGGCGGCGACGCCCTGCAATGAAGCGGTCATCGCCGCCACGCCACGCCCATCCGCAGGCGCGATGTCAAGCTCCTCGAGCGCCTGCTCGATTGCCCACAGGACCTGGACCACGTCACCTGCGGCGATCGCGCCAAGGTGGCCGACGCGGATCATCTTTCCTGTCATCTTTCCTTGACCGCCGCCGATCACCACGCCGTACTTCTCATTGAGCAACTTTCGCAGTGCCGCGACATCGAGGCCAGACGGGGGAACGGCCGAGGTCACCGTGTTGGATCGATAGCCTTCCTGGGCGTAGAGCTGGAAGCCAAGCGCTTTGAGGCCTGCCTGTGTGCCTCGCGCCAAGCGCTCGTGGCGCTCGTAGACTGCGTCGAGGCCTTCCTCCTCGAGCATGTGGAGGCCCTCTTGTAGCGCAAAGACGACCCCAATCGCCGGCGTGAACGGGGTCATGCCCTTCTCGGCCCACACCTTGGCTTCCTTCCAGTCGAAATAGAACCGGGGTGATCGAGCCTGCGCCTGCTGCGCCCAAGCGCGATCGCTGACGCTGACCAGGGCCAGGCCCGGAGGCGCCATCCAGCCTTTTTGCGAGCCGGACACCGCGACGTCAATGCCCCAGGCGTCGGTTTCGATGGCTACAGAGCTGATCGAGCTGACCCCGTCGACGACAACGATCCGGCCCGCCTTGTGTGCAACACGTGCCAGCCCCTGAAGTGGGTTGGTCAACCCGGTCGACGTCTCATTGTGGGTGAGCAGCACGACTTTGGCCTTGGGGTGCCTTTCGAGCACCGAGGCGAGATCGTCGGGGTCCACTGGCTGACCCCATTCAAAGTCGAGCCTGACCACGTCTGCGCCGTACGCGGCCGCAAGGGCGGCGAACCTTTCGCCAAAGAGGCCGCAAACCGCCGCCACCACTTCGTCGCCGGGCGACACCAGGTTGGCGATCGCGGACTCCAGTCCGCCCGAACCGGAGCTGGTGAGAAACAGCACGTCGTTCGAAGTCTTGAACACCCGCTTCGCACCGTTTGTGATCTCCGAGAGAATCGCCGCGAACTCAGGCCCGCGGTGGTCGATCATCGGCCGGCTCATGCTGCGCACCACACGCTCGGGCAAAGGTGTCGGACCGGGGATGCGAAGCTGGGTCTGGAAGGTCATTGGGGCGCGCTCCGGTAAGGGGTTGCGGCGGCGCTCCGAATTCTACCGCCCTGCTGGGCTGGTCGCCCCCCTCCGGCCCTTCGGGCCACCCCGCAGAGCGGGGAGGATGAATGGCCTAATGCTGCTCGGTTGTATAGGGGAGTAGTGCGATCGCCCGGGCGCGTTCCAAAGCTGTGGTCAGCGGGCGCTGGTGGCGGGCGCAGGTGCCTGTCAC
>Ga0307312_10000085_pt1 | contig 33908 bp, 29 predicted proteins | sample ER_DNA_202_FD_194489 | JGI IMG/M metagenome (GOLD analysis project Ga0307312, IMG submission 194489) | Bulk soil microbial communities from the East River watershed near Crested Butte, Colorado, United States - ER_DNA_202 | ecosystem: Environmental > Terrestrial > Soil > Floodplain | place... | reverse complement strand
TTGCCGCCGCCCATCGGTAGAGTAGTGAGCGAGTTCTTAAAGACTTGTTCGAAGGCGAGAAACTTCATGATGCTGGCATTGACCGTCGGGTGGAAGCGCAGACCACCCTTGTAAGGTCCGAGAGCGCTATTCATCTGAACGCGGAAACCGCGATTGACCTGGACCTGGCCCGCGTCATCGATCCAGGGAACGCGGAACTGAATCATTCGCTCTGGTTCGACAATCCGCTCCAGGATTTTGCCGTCGCGGTACTTCTTATTCCGCTGGACAGCCGGTTCAATTGACTCAAGGACTTCGGTCACCGCCTGAAGGAACTCAGGCTCATTCGGATTGCGCTTTTTGACGATTTCGAGAACTTCCTGGACTAGACCCATTTGATTTATTTTGGAGATTATTCGCCTCGCGGCATGAACAAAACGGTGCGCGATGCAGGGTTCCAACCTGCGACTTCTTGCGTGTGAAGCATCACTGGTGACTTCGCGCTCGTTCGTTAATTTACGTTATCATGCTGGCATTATTCGTATTGCGACGATACCGATTATTTTGCAATTTGAAATATCACGCACATGCGCGAAGAAATTCTGTCGAGAATTGTCGAGAGATCGGAGCGATTGCTGGGTAGCAAGTTGTCGCCATTGATTATCTCGATTCATGGCTTGCGCTGGATCGTAACGCAGCTGTCCGTATGATCCGGCACGTCAATCGTGAAATTTAGGACAACACCGGTTCTTCGCGCAATCAGCCTTCTCTGGCGAAGGATGGGCACAGCGCAGTTCTATTTCCTGGCGGCAGCGAGCGTTGTCATCGTTCTCGCGGCTATTGGCCTGTTCCATCTCGGTTCCGTGGCGAAACAGTCTGCGCAAAGCGCGCGCGGCGGGGCTGCCGCGAACGCACCCGGTTCGGCGCAGCACGGCCAGCAGGCGGCTGGGAATTTGTCCGCGCGTTCTCAAAAGACCGACGCTTCTATTAGCGATGCAACGCAAGGAGATCAGGCATCCCGACAAAACATGCCGCTCCCGATGGCTGATGATGCCATTGCCGATCATCCCGTTATCTCCATTACGGAGGTCGCCTCGAGAAGGAGACGGGTCCGGCATGGCGACACCCGCGTCGACGTCAAAATCGGTGTCGCTCCTCAACCAAACGCCAGCAAGGGCGAGGTGGAAATCCGCGTCTTCTTTTTCGACGTCACGCGCAATCGAGAGATCCGACCGACCCAGGCACAAGTCGCTTACGAATGGCTCACCCCCGTGCGGGACTGGACGGATCCGACTCCAAAATATCTCGTCGCAACCTATCTGCGCCCGCAGGCGCAACGCCGCTCACCCGAGAGACTCCGATATGGCGGATGCATTGTGCGCGTTTATCTCGACCGCCAATTGCAGGACGAAAGATCGGAACCGCAAGGGCTGCTGGTCGCATTGCGAAGCAACGTTCGACCGCGCTCCGCTCCCGGTGCGATGCCTGCCGAGTCGCCCACAGTCGTAGCGGCAGCGGTTCCCAGCCCGAGCGCCACTCAATTGCCTAATGTAAAAACGGAGCTCGCAACGAACGCGATTTCTCCCTTGCCTACAGCTTCCGCCATACCCGCAGAAAAGCGGAGCACTGAGGAATTAGCGGCGCTTCCGTATGCTCGTCCTGTTCCTGACAAACCCGGCTTCGTTTATAGTCCTTTCGACGAGAAATTCCTCATCGATGTGCGGGGCTTTTCACCGGGAACGGTGGTGAACGATCCTAACGCGAGTAAACCGTTCCGTGTCCCCTGAGAGCAATCTGGTTCGGGCGAAGCTTTGGCCGCGGACCGAAAAGCGCCCGGCGATTAGGTCACAACGGGGAAATTCCTCCGATCCTCAATCCGCCGCAGTCTTGTCGCGCGGGGCCGATTATTGAAGTCAAACCGCACCGTAACGGCTGGAAAGTTTTCGAAGCGCCCGGAGTCGAACCTGTCTTCCCAGAGAAAAGTCAGGCAATCAATTATGCGCAGGATCGCGCCAGTTTTCGCTCAGGCGAGATTCGCATTTTAGATTCGACCGGCAATCTCGAACGCACAATTCCGTTCAGTGAATCGGATCGAAAACTGTGATGCGAGGCATAAACGCCGGTCAGCCGTTTAGCTGCATCGCGCGGTCAGGCGGCGTTTTTTCGGATTCATCGGCTGCCTCCCATTCGTGTTTCCAACGCTCTTGGTCGAGATTACCGACATTGCATCGACGAACTCCAACACATCCAACGCGAAAGCTTGAACGCGATATTCGAAAGCAGGAGCCACGGTGATGGCTAACGAAAGCAAACCCGCTTCTCTTGCTTCGCCGTCGTCTAGAGTGCTTCGGCTTGCTTTCGCAGCTTTTCTTTTACCTCGGAATACGAGGAGTCTGAAACTTTATTGAGGAAAGACAACGCTTCAGCTTTCTTGTGGCGCTTCAGGCTGACCCGCGCGAGCTGCAAGTAGGCGAAGTTCCGGTTCGTGGAGAGCTCGAGATAATGCTGCCAGGCGACTTGCGCCTCTTTCCAATCGGGGTTCGGCATCCCATAAAACGTTTCCGCGTAAGCGCGAGCGTATTGGAGATCCATCGGTGCGAGCCGGCTCGCTTCACGAAATTCGAACAGGGCGCGTTGCAACAATTCCGCAGAATCGATCTTCCAGGCCGCAGTCAGATCACGGCGGAAGACGAATTCGACGTTCCCGAGGTCGAAATGATAATCGGGATTGTCACTTTCGGAGCGAACCGCCAAAAGAAACTGCGCTGCCGCTTCGCGGACGCGAAGCATCCTGAGGTAAGCCCCGCCTAACGAGTTCGCAGTTTCGGCATTGGCCGGCTCCAGCCCTTGCGCGATGCGCCAATGTTCGACGGCTGCTTCCGCGTTCCCGTTTTTCGAGAGAAATGCGGCAAGGGCGTTTTGCGCCGGGACAGACTGCGGATTGTCTCGGATGAGTTGGTAGTAGATTTGCTCCACACGCGCACGCTCTTTTGCCGTTACGTTGGGATTCGCGAGCGCCTCCGCCGCCTTATGGGCCGCTTTGATTTCTATCCACGTTTTTGCCGACGCACCGATGGATTGCGCACGCGCGATCACAGGCGTAAAGAGCAGAATGAAGAGCGTGGCGGCAGCCCTCTTGCATTTACTCCAGTTGCTCCGCCCGCGGTTGCTGATTATCATAGCTGTCGCTATTCCTGGAGAGATCACCTTCACACGCGGGCAGCGGCATCAAATTCATCCTCCTGGCGGCTTACTAACGCCTGAAGCGAGGTTAACCAAAGAAAAGTTACCCGTCTCGGTCGAATGTTCAACGCAATGCCGGCTGCTTCTTCGGTACCAAGGTGTCGAACGAGTGCGTCTTTAACTTCGTAGAGATGCACGAACTCGTTGGCTGGGTCCTCGACAGCAGGCCCGATAGCTGGCAAGAAGGCCGCGTAGCAGGGGAGAGCCTGCGACGTTGGGCAGCACGGAATGAAGGAGCGCTTCATCGTCGCGAATGCGTTCGGCCTTTGAATCGTGAATAACGGTGCCTGCCGCATCGCGGTGCACAATATCGAGGTGTCCGGTAGTCACAAGCACTGCGTCGCTAGAGCTAACTGCTACCGACTTTGTTCCTCCGGGGTGATGCTGACAGACACGCGGGCCCTTGAGCTCATAGGACTTGTGCACCTGGAGTTGCCTGAGTTGAAACAGGGCCTGTATGTCGGCATCGAGCCTGTCTCGCACTTCTTGGGGGAGCGGATTCTGCGGGGTTACCAGCTTGACGACCGCTTGCCCAGCGTCCACGGCGAGCTCGTACTCGGGAGTCTGATGATGGAATGGCGCTTCGAAGAAATCCGCGGGCCGGTAGGGCCATTCGAGCTCTGTGCGTTCGACAGTCATACGTGCGTTGTTGCCCGGCTTACGAGAACAAGATCAGGCGACAACTTGGCGAAGTGTCACCTAAATGCTCAAACGGTGCAATGCGAAGATTGTTCCGCCCGAGCCAGGATTTAAAGGGACGGCGGCGAGTCCCTTTTCCTTCTGTAGACCGAATAACGCAGAAGCGATATGAGCCAAGTCTAGGGCCGGAAGCCTGCAATAAAAATTTGTTGACAAATACGTCACTGGCGTTACCATCACCGAAATTACCGTTATTGAAATGACTGCAATTGCTTCTTCAACGTTCGCTTTGCAAGCTGCGCCGGCGGATCGTGCCGCTGCGCGGGAGGACGCTCGGCGGCAAATGAAACAGATGAGCGACGCAATGGTGGAGGAGAAAGGTCTTCTCAGTCACGCGCAGGCGGCGTTGCTGCTAGATGTGAGCACGAAGAGGGTGGGCGAGCTCGTTAGGCTTGGAAAGCTATCCGATTTCACTTTTCTGGGCCGGAAATACGTGTCGATCCGGGAAATTTGGGAGCGCAACACGCAAGAATTAAAAGCCGGTCGTCCGCCGCGCTCGGCGGGGCAGCGTATCAGTGCGGGGTTGAAGGCGGCTGTGAAGACCGATAGCGCACAAGCGTCGCTTGGCAGCTATGCAGGCTCCTATTTCAAGAAACAACGCGAAGAAGCGCAAGAGAGACGACGAGAAGAGTTCAAAAGGAGATGGCGTGAAAGGGGTACGGAGAAATGAACGAGAATGGTGGCGCGGACGTGGATGAATGCGTGAGTCTTTCACGTGCTGCAGAAATACTTGATGTCTGCGTTCGCACAGTGCGGAGAGAAATTGAGCGCGCGGGCGCCTAACAGCGTTCCGAGTTGGCCGGATTGACTGTCCCGATCAAAGATCATGGGCCGGTTTTGTTAGCCGCTGGAGCGCAGAGCGTTAGTTCGTAAGAGTCCGCACCTGTCGGAGAAAGTCCACGACTGGCAGATGGTGCGCGATGCAGGGTTCGAACCTGCGACTTCTTGCGTGTGAAGCAAGCGCTCTACCACTGAGCTAATCGCGCAAATTTTCAGGCGGCGACAAAATAGAGAGCGTGCAAAGTAGCGCAAGCGTGGCGCTTGCTCTGTGAGCTACCCCATTCTATTTAAAAGAATGTCCGAACATAAAATTACGCTCACTTGGAAACGCGGCGATACGCCGTTCGAGTATCAAAAATATTCACGCGATCACACCTGGAAATTTGACGGCGGCCATGAAATGCAGACATCGGCCGCGCCTGCTTATCTTGGCAATGCGAAACTTGTTAATCCGGAGGAAGCATTTGTGGCATCACTCTCCAGCTGCCAAATGCTCACGTTCCTGGCCGTGGCGTGCAAAAAGAAGTTCGTGCTCGACGAGTATGTCGATGAAGCGGTCGGCCACATGGAAAAAAATGCGGAAGGCAAACTGGCAATCACCCGCGTGACGTTAAGGCCGCGGCTCAAATTCTCCGGTGATAAACAGCCAACCGCGGAAGAGATCGAAGAGATGAATCATATGGCGCACGAGCAATGCTTCATCGCCAATTCGGTCAAGACCGAAATCACTATCGAAGCGCAGACATAACCGCGGATAGTGCGGATGACGCAGATGCTGTAGAGGCAGGCATGCCGCCTGCGGAGTTTTGAAGATGCCGCTGGCACAGCCGCCGCCACTACAGAAATTCCCTGCGGGGAATCTGTGCAATCTGGGTAAATCTGTGGCTGAATAGAGCCGATTTATGGACTCCAAGGCTAGCGCGCAGCGGATGGAAAAAATCGTCAGCTTATGTAAGCGGCGCGGATTCATTTTCCAATCGAGCGAAATCTACGGCGGCCTGAACGGCGCGTGGGATTATGGTCCGCTCGGCGTCGAGTTGAAGCGCAACGTCAAAAATTATTGGTGGCGCGTGATGGTGCACGAGCGTGACGATGTCGTCGGAATGGACGGATCGATCCTGACGCATCCCGAAGTTCTGAAAGCGTCGGGGCATGTTGAAGGATTCTCTGATCCAATGGTCGATTGCCGAACATGCAAGGCGCGCCTGCGTGCCGATCAAGTAATCGAGAAAAAAGGCGTCCGACAGTGCCCAAATTGTGGCGGAAAGGATCTGACCGAAGCGCGCCCATTTAATCTCATGTTTCAAACCCAGATAGGGGCAGCTGCTGATGAGAGCTCGATCGCTTATCTTCGCCCAGAGACCGCGCAGTCGATTTTCGTGCAGTTTAAGAACGTCCTCGAAGTTTCACGTAAGAAGCTGCCGTTCGGAATTGCACAGATCGGAAAAGCGTTCCGGAATGAAATTAATCCGCGCAACTTCACGTTTCGATCGCGTGAGTTCGAGCAGATGGAGCTCGAATATTTTTGCCGGGCAGAGGAGGGGATGAAGTTACTCGATTACTGGCTGGAAGAGCGGCTTAAGTTCTACGAGAACATCGGCATCGGCCGGGATCGACTACATGTGAAGACAGTTTCCGACGAAGAGCGTGCCTTCTATTCAAAAGGAACTTACGATATCGAATTTGATTTTCCGTTCGGCCGACAGGAGCTCGAAGGCGTCGCCTATCGCACCGATTACGATTTACTCCAACATCAAAGAGCCAGCGGGAAATCGCTCGATTATTTCGATGAGGAAACGAAGCAGCGATTTGTTCCCCACGTCGTCGAGCCGAGCGCCGGCGTGGATCGCACGGTTCTTGCGCTAATCTGCGAAGCATACTCGGAAGACGAAGCGCCGGATGAAAAAGGAAAGATGGAAACGCGACTTGTCCTGCGCTTCCATCCGCGGATGGCGCCGATCAAGTGCGGTATATTTCCGTTGCTCAAAAACAACGATCAGCTGGTCGCGAAGGCCAAAGAGATTGTCGGTCTTTTACGGGCGCACATGAACGTCTTCTATGACGAGAGCGGGGCGATTGGACGTCGCTATCGGCGTCAGGATGAAGTTGGCACCCCCTTCGGCGTGACGATCGATTTCGAAACGCTCGGGGAGAAAGATGCCACTCTCCGCGATACGGTCACGTTGCGCGAGCGCGATTCGATGAAACAGGAGCGTGTCGCGATTAAAGACCTGCCGAGCATCTTGGTTTCGCGCATCTCTTAATGGATCTGGAGCAGGTTCGCGAATACTGCCTGAGCAAGGTCGCAGCTACTGAGAAGCATGCCATTTGGAGAAGGTGTTCTCGTATTCAAAGTTGCCGGGAAGATCTTCGCGCTAGCCGCGCTCGATGAGATTCCAGCAACAGTGAATTTGAAATGTGATCCCGATCTCGCACTCGAGCTACGCGATCGATACGAACAAGTCCAACCCGGTTATCACATGAATAAAAAACATTGGAACACCCTCGAGATCGACAGTGGAGTTCCGGAAGCAGAACTACGCAAAATGACCGACGACTCTTACGATCTGATCGTGAAGAGCCTGGCGAAAGCGGCGAAAGCAAAACTTGCGCCGCATCGCTAATTGGAGACGCGCGCTGTCGCGTCCCAAATATTCGGCGTGCTCCAGCGCAAGCCGGGGGCCTACGCTACCTTGGCAGCGCCGTGTAAAACGTCGCGCAATTGTATTTCGCCGATATCCAGTTGCAGTGCATCTTGCGCGACGTGGAGGAAACTATCGGGCAGATCGGTTAGCGCGACTTCCAGACCACCTGAAGTCCCCGACGGCGTGCGCAATTGTTGTCGATCCAAAAGTTCCTGTACGGCGGTCGCACAGTTGTGGGCGGAATCCACTAGTTTCACGTTCTCGCCGAGCGCGCGAGAAAGTGCGTCGATCAGTAGTGGATAATGCGTGCAGCCGAGCACTAGTGTATCAACCCCTTCCCGCACAAGCGGCTCAAGGTAACGCGCGATAATCTGGTCAGTCAGATCGTCTTCGAGCCAGCCTTCTTCGATGAACGGAACGAGCAATGGGCAAGCGCGCGCGGAGATGTCGATCTTGGGATCGAGTTCGCGCAGCGCCTTCTCATATGCGCCGCTTTTAATCGTTGCGCGCGTTCCGATTACGCCAATATGCCGATTGCGCGTCGAGGCGATTGCTGCTTGCGCGCCCGGCTTGATCACGCCAACGACTGGAACGGACAGAGTTTTCTCTAATTTCGGCAACGCCACCGCCGACGCCGAGTTGCATGCGATTACAATGGTTTTCACGCCTTCGTCGACAAGCATGTCTGTCATCTCGAGGCTGTAGCGCTCGACCGTGCTCGCGCTTTTCCCACCATACGGAACGCGCGCCGTGTCGCCGAGGTAAAAAATCTTTTCGTTAGGAAGCAGGTCGCGCAGCGCCTTGACAACGGTAAGTCCGCCAATTCCGGAATCAAAAACGCCAATCGGACGCGAATCGCTCATGCAGCGGGAACGTGGCGGCGTAGCAGCCGGCCCGCAACCCGATTGTGCCGCCGGGCTCGCGGCTAAAAAGTAGCGGCGCATACCAGAGTCAGTCGAGAAAAAAACTTGTCATTGTGCAATCAACCGGCGCATCCTTGCGACACGGCTGAGGAACTAAATAAGTCAGTCATCCTATGGAGAGGGGAGGACCTTCTCTTCATTCGTGGCCGCTTTGGGAGTGGGTCCGGAAAATAGATATGACCGAAGCTAAGTGACCGAAGGAGCCGATGAAACAGCAACGCCTGAGTTTATCTTTGTTGTTCCTGATCGGTTTCTGTGCACTGGCTTTCCAGTTTCCGTCCGACGTGCTGAGAGCGGCGGAAACGCCCATCCCTTCGGCAACGCCCGCCGCAACAGCCGCACTTCCGACTTCCACGCCACCGGAAGTCCCTTCGGCAACGCCTGCCGCGAAAGGTGCGGTTGGAGTCTCACCAACGCCCGTGCCTCCTACCGTGCGCTGGGTGGGAGTGCACAATTGGAAGGGGGAACAACGACACGTCAACGAAACTTACGCGCAACGCGGCGACGAGATTTGGGTTGATATTATTAATTTCAAGGACTGGGTGAATTCTCTCGAGAAGAAACCCGACAATCACGGGATAAACGATCTCATCCTTTATCTCGATCATTTCCCGCTGCCGGGGGTTTCGCGAATTTATTCGTATGACACACCGAATCAATGGACGCACAAAGGAAAGGACGGCACGCCTCCCGTCGAATATACAGTTACGACGGTCGGTTTTTCCCTCGTCCGCAATGACAGCTCGAAGCCGGGATGGTCGCACCTGCTCAACCAACCGGTCCTCAAACGCAGGGTAATCGTGTCGGCGGGATTCAGCAGTGGCGAGGAAATCCATTCGGACCTGACTCTCGACAAAGTTACCGGAGAGGATCAACAGTTTTATTTGACGGTCATTCCGACCTTTCGCACCGTTTTCGGCTTGATCGTTATTCTCGGCGCGCTGATCGCCTTTCTGGCGCTGGCCCGGCACACCCATATTATTCGCGATGCGGCCGCGCCACGCCGACCGGATGGTCTGAGGCCTTACAGCCTGGCACGCGGACAGATGGCGTTCTGGTTTTTTCTCGTGATCGCCTCCTATTTCTTTCTTTGGATCGTGACCGGCGACATGGATACACTTAATACCTCGGTGCTAGGATTGATCGGGATTAGCGCCGGCACGGCATTGGGCTCCGCCTTTGTCGACGCCAGCAAACCAATTTCGGCCGGCTCTTCCGGCAACCAGCCGATCGTCGATGTCACCCGGCCACATCTCGAAGTGCTGGCGGAGCTGAAGAAACTGCGAGCCGACACCCAGAAAGAGCTGGAGGCGTTGCAGAAAGCACGGGCCTTAATTTCCTCGTCGGACAAGCACGCGCTAGACGAAAATGAGCGGCAGCAGAATGAAGTGCGGGAACGGCTCGCGAATTATCGCTGGCAAAGTGCCTACTTCGCATGGCCGACCTGGAAAGGGGTGATGTATGACCTGCTCGCGGAAAACAACCTGATCAGTTTTCACCGCTTCCAGATCTTTGTCTGGACACTTATCCTGGGAATAATGTTTGTCGCAAATGTTTACAATGAATTGGCGATGCCGCAGTTCAGCGCGACATTGCTTGGTCTGCTCGGAATCAGCGCTGGCACTTATGTCGGCTTCAAACTCCCGGAGACTAAAGCGCAGTAATCTCAAAGACTTGGGGCAATCCGAAAGCAGCAGCAGTCTCATGTCAGTCAAGTCATCTTATTAATCCAAAAAGCCTGGCAACCGTTCTTCGAAGCAACGGAAACGAAGATAGCCGGCTAACACGGTCTCTGTCGTTCTTGCAATCGGGGCTCCCTCTTGGATGATTCATCGCGATGGCTGAGCTTCCTAAAACGTATGATCCAAAATCGGTCGAGCCGAAATGGTATGCCCGCTGGATCGAGCATCGTGATTTCGAAGCCAACCCCCGGTCGTCGAAGCCGGCTTTCTCAATTGTTATTCCGCCGCCGAATGTCACCGGTGTTTTGACGCTTGGTCATGTGTTGAATAATACGATCCAAGATATTCTCGCGCGTCGCGCTCGCATGCTCGGCTTCGAGGTCCTCTGGCTACCGGGCACCGATCACGCCGGCATCGGCACGCAAACCGCCGTCGAAAAACATTTGCGGCGAACTGAGAAAAAGACTCGCCATGATTTTGGGCGTGAAGAGTTTGTGCGGCGAGTACTGGACTGGCAGGATAAGCATGGCGGCATCATCGTCGAACAACTTAAACGCCTTGGTTGTTCATGCGATTGGTCACGGCAACGCTATACCCTCGATGGTGATTATGTCCGCGCCGTCCAGAAGGTTTTTGTCGATCTTTATCGCAAAGGCCTGATCTATCGCGGCCGCAGGATGATCAATTGGGATCCGGCCGCACAGACTGCCCTCTCAGACGAGGAAGTCATTTCCAAGCCGCAAAAGGGAAACCTTTATTACGTCCGCTATGAAATCGCGGAAGAGCCCGGACGTTTCATTGAAGTGGCGACGACTCGACCGGAAACGATCATGGCCGATACGGCGGTGGCGGCTCATCCGAGTGACAAGCGATATGTCGATCTTTTCGGGAAACATGCGTGGCGTCCGCTCGCGCGCGAAAGGCTTCCCATCATTGCCGACGAGGCCATCGATCCAGAATTCGGGACGGGGGTTTTAAAAGTTACCCCAGCACACGACGCGGTCGACTTCGAAATTGGACGGCGTCACAACTTGCCCGTTGTCGATGTTTTGACGCCGGATGGCCGGATCCATTGTCCCGCCGTTCCGGAACTACAAGGTCTCGATCGATTCGAAGCGCGCAAAAAGGCTGCGGAGTTATTACAGGAGAAAGGTCTACTTTCGAAAACCGAGCCGTACGAAAACAACGTCGGCTTTAGCGACCGCAGCGAAGTGCCGATCGAGCCGCGCATTAGCGAACAATGGTTTCTCCGTTATCCGAAAACGAAGGACGCGCTCGCCGTAGTGCATGACCATCTTATCCGTTTCTTCCCGGCGCATTGGGAAAAAGTTTACGCCCAATGGCTCGAGAACATTCGGGATTGGTGCATCAGCCGGCAGGTCTGGTGGGGACACCGGATACCGGCGTGGTATCCAAAGCCTCAAACGCCAAGTTCCAAATCCCAAATCTACGTCGCGATTGAACCTCCAGCTGATCCAGAAAACTGGACTCAAGATCCGGACACCCTCGACACGTGGTTTTCATCGTGGCTCTGGGCCTACGAGACGATGGATGACGAGACGCGGAAGAAATTTTATCCAACCAGCGTGTTGGTGACGGCGCCAGACATCATTTTTTTCTGGGTCGCGCGTATGATCATCGCCGGCCTCGAGTTTAAGCCGGGAAAATCGGAGCGCGATGAAGACAACATCCCGTTCCGCGACGTTTTCTTCACCGGATTAATTCGCGACAAGCAGGGTCGCAAAATGTCGAAATCGCTCGGTAATTCGCCCGACCCGCTTAAGTTGATCGGGAAGTACGGCGCGGATGGCTTGCGGTTTGGCCTCATGCGCATTGCACCAAGTGGTCAGGATATCCGCTTTGATGAAAAACAAATCGAGGAGGGCCGTAATTTCGCCACAAAACTCTGGAATGTGGCTCGTTTTCGGCAAATGCATGGCCCTAGCGATCCCGCCCCAAAGATCGACAACAAGAAACTATCGATCTTCGCGGTCGAAGTTCTCGCGCGTTTGAACGAAACAATCGAGGCAATCGATTCCGCTTACCGCGAGTATCAATTCAATGCAGGCGCGCAACGGCTATACGATTTTTTCTGGGGTGATTATTGCGACTGGTTTGTCGAAGCAGCGAAAACGGAAATCCTTGGCGAAGATGAAGCGAAGAGGAAATCCAGTCTCGCCGTAATGGATTTGGTGCTCTCTGCAGTGCTGCGACTGCTTCATCCATTCATGCCGCACATCACAGAGGAACTTTGGTGCCTGCTCGGGTTTGGGACACACTCGATTCAGTTCGCGGCGCCTTCTGAAAAAGTGCCGTTGGACAACCTTGATCTTATAAAAATAAGGCGGAGGGTTTCGGCGCTCTATGATGGTGTCCAGGTCGGCCGAAATCGCCGAGCTGAAGCCGGAATTCCGTCAAACAAGAAATCGGAGTTCTATATAAGACCCACCATTCCAAAGGTTGAAAAAGAAATTCCAACACTTGCTCGACTTCTTGGCGCTGAAACCGTTGAAACCGTTCAACTCGAAATGCCTGTGGGAACAATATTTGGGATAAGTAAGATGGGAGAAGTTGGGATTAAAGGAGCCTCCCGCGATCGGGATGCCGAGCGCGATCGGCTTGATAAGCAAATCGCGAAAATCGAAGCCGAATTGCGAACCGTCGAGAACAAATTGAAAAACAAATCTTTTGTCGATCGCGCCCCTGCAGCCGTCGTTGAAGAACATCGACAACGTCTAAAAGATTTCAGCGCGCAACTGGCAAAGTTGAAGCAGGCGCGGCAAGGCCTGAATTAAAAATGATTTTGTGCTCGTCGATTTTGGCGCCGCGCAGCGCGAAAAACTCTCGCAGCTCGGGTGTGTAAAAAGTTCCATCGTATTCGCGATTCAGCTCCAGCCAGACGCGACCGCGTGGCGCCAGGTATGTAGCAAGATCACCGAGAAAGAATTCCCATTCCGGCACGTCCCAAAGATTGGGTTGTTTGTGGTTGTTGAAGCAGATCATGAAGGCGGTGACGAGATCAAATTTTCCTTCGAGATCGGGAAGGGGAGTAAGAGGCTCAATGCGCGAGATAACGCGACGGACTCCGAGCAGGCGGGTGATTTCCGCAAACATCGGCAGGTAATCCACATCGAGACCAAGTCCCTTATGCCCGAGCAATTGTGCGATATGCAGAAAATAACCGGCGCCACAGCCGAGATCGAGAATGCGCTTTGGTCGCGTCAAATCGAGTTCAATTTCGCGAACTCGACGAATGTTGATGTCAATCCAGCGGTCAAGATTGAGATATTTTGGCCAGTCTTCGCCCGGATTTTCGACGGCGTAGCACTGGCGGATCTGTTGAAAATTCGGCCCATCAATTGTTTCAATAATTCGGCTGGTCTCGAGCGGAACCCGGGTTCGGTGAAAAAACCTGCGCGTATGTTTCCTTGCGCTGGCTAATCCCTGGCCGCTTAGAAGCTTTTTAATTTTGTGGCTGAATCGCATTCACAGATACATCGTCAGGTTCTGGCGCGGCGCAACAAGTTCAATTAAACTAGAGGCGAAATGAGTGCCTGGAAAAAGCTACTCTGGTTCGCCGTGGCCGCGCTGGGGACGGGGGCGGTTGCCCTTCTTGCGCTCTCCCGCAGAGAGCACATCAGCGCGCTCTGGATCATTGTCGCGGGCCTTTGCGCGCTTTCTATTAGCTACCGTTTTTACAGCAAATGGTTAGCGACAAAGGTGCTGGTGCTCAACGAGGAGCGGGCCACACCGGCAGTTCTGCAAAACGACAGCAAAGATTACGTACCGACCAATCGCTGGATGGTTTTCGGCCATCATTTTGCGGCCATCGCCGGTCCGGGGCCGCTGGTCGGCCCGGTGCTGGCAGCACAGTTTGGTTTTCTACCGGGCACGCTCTGGATCTTGATCGGCGCAACGCTCGGAGGCGGCGTCCACGACATGATCGTGCTTTTCGCCTCAATCCGGCGCGGCGGCAAAACACTCGGACAGATGGTGAAAGAAGAGATCGGCCGCGGGGTTGGTGCGCTCGCGCTCATCAGCGTGCTGGCGATAATGATTATCTTGCTCGCTGTACTCGCGCTAGTCGTCGTCCAAGCCCTCGCGCAAAGCCCGTGGGGTGTTTTCACGATTGCGATGACCATACCGGTCGCATTGATCATGGGAATCGGCTTGCGGACGGGAAAAGTGAATGTGATGGCAGTCACGATCTTCGGATTGCTCGGGCTGGGGTTTGGTGTGTGGGGCGGACAATTTCTCGCGCACTTTCCTGCGATTGAAGCGTGGTTTAGGCACGACCAGAAATGGCTCGCATGGGCGATCATGATCTACGGACTGGCGGCGTCGGTCCTGCCGGTCTGGATGTTGCTCACGCCGCGCGATTACCTGAGCACATTCTTGAAGCTCGGCACAGTTGCGATGCTCGCCGCAGCTGTGGTGCTGATCCATCCTCCATTACAAATGCCGGGGATCACAAAATTCATCGACGGCAGCGGCCTTGTATTTGCCGGTCCAGTCTTTCCCTTTGTATGTATCACGATCGCCTGCGGCGCAGTCTCTGGTTTTCACTCTCTTATTGCCTCAGGCACGACGCCGAAAATGCTGCGGCGCGAATCCCGAATACGCAGTATCGGTTATGGCGCCATGGTGACCGAAATGATGGTTGCTTTGATGGCGATGATCGCGGCGTGCGTGCTGCAACCGGGCGAATACTTCGCGATCAACACCAAGGGGACGCCAACCGAAGTAGTCGAGAGAGTCAGCGCCTCCGGGTTTCCGATCACGGAACAACAAATGACTCGGCTCGCCTCGGATCTCGGCGAGTCCACCATGTTCAATCGCGCGGGCGGGGCGCCGACCTTCGCCGTCGGTATGGCGCACATGTTTGCACGAATTTCCACTGGCCCAACCGCGCTCGCGCTTTGGTACCACTTCGCGATCATGTTTGAGGCTCTGTTCATTCTTACAACGATTGATGCGGGAACACGCGTGGGGCGCTTTTTGCTTCAGGATTTCCTGGGCAATCTCTGGCGTCCGCTTGGCAACACGCGTTCATGGACCGCGAACCTTTTCTCAAGTGTATTGCTGGTCGCGGCGTGGGGCTGGTTTTTATATGTGGGGGTCATCGATCCTCTTGGTGGCATCAATTCCCTTTGGCCTCTTTTCGGATTGGCCAATCAATTGCTCTCAGTCGTCGCGCTCTGCCTTGGTACGACGATTCTGATCAAAATGCATAAGGCGAAATATCTTTTCGTCACCGTGCTGCCGCTTTGCTTTATGTGCGCGGTCACGTTTTCGGCTGGCTATCTGAAGGTCTTCTCGCCGGATCCCAAACTCGGTTTTTTAAGTGGCGCGCGATCACTTTTGCGTGAGGCAGCGGGAATTGTCGATCCAGCCAAGGCCGCTAATTTGGCGCGGCAAGCAGGTGTCTGGCAACTCGACGCGTTGGTTGCTCTTTGCTTTCTCGTCCTCGTGCTTCTGATCGTGCTTGGCTCGGCAAGGCAGTGGTGGCAGCTTCTGCGCGGGACCAAGCGGGTAGTTTTGTACGAAAGCGAATTTGTGCCGATCAGCGCTGCGCAGCTCGCGGAATTTTAGCCATTCGAGTTTGGCGAGTTACTTATAAAGGTCGTCCCGGCGATGAGCGAGAACCTCCATCTGGCTTCGCACAGATTTCACCGCATCTTCTGAGATTTCAGCCTGGATAAGCTCTTCGCGATCTTGAGAAGCGGATGCGATGATGACGCCATAAGGGTCGATGATCATTGACGTGCCGCAGAAGGAAACGCCCTCGTCGGTGCCGACGCGGTTCGCCACGATCATGTAACTCTGATTCTCGATCGCCCGCGCCGCCGCGAGTGTTCGGAAATGTTCAACACGCGGAAAAGGCCAGGCCGAAGAAACGATAAAAGCGTTGACGCTGTTTTCTACAGCCAGCTTCCGATACATCTCCGGAAACCGAAGGTCGTAGCATATGCCGAGCCCAAATCGTAGTCCGGCAAACGCGAAACTATTGAACTCATTGCCTGGAGAAAAGCATCTGTGCTCTGCAATTGGCGCGCTCGCGAACAGATGAACCTTTCGATATTTGCTAACAACTTTGCCATCGCCGTCGACAAAGATTTGCGAATTGTAAATCGACTCATCTTCGCATTCTGAAACCCCGCTAATGATCGCAATCGAGAGATCCCTGGCGATTTCTTGAAGCTGGGGAACGAATCCGCGCATCCACGGAGCTGCGTGCGCTTGGATTACCGGCATAGAATAGCCGGTATCAGTCATCTCCGGAAACACGATAAGGTCGACGCCTGCCTCTTTGGCTTGCACGGAAAAATCGCGAATCTTCAGAGCGTTAGCTTTGGGATCGCCGAGCGAACATAAAATTTGAGCGGCAGCGATTTTCATGGTTCGTCTCGGCAATACGTCTGACTAGCTATATAACGTAACTGGGTCGGAACAAACGCCGACGAATAAATCCCGGCAGCTGCGGTAAGCCGCTGCCCGACGTGTGCCTATTTGTTACGGCAACGCTGTGAATGCGTGGTCGAAGACGTAATCGGCGATGCGTCGGCCTTGGGCGATGCCCTGCGTCTTGTCGAAGGACCAGTGGATGCCGAGATAAATTCGGCTCTGACCATTTTCTTCTTCCGCTTGAGAAAGGGATGAAAAGTTGCGCGGCGTGTACGGGCGGACGTTGCCGTTGTGGTCTTTGGTGAAGCCATTGAACTCGTCAGAAACGAATGTGAACGCAATGGCGTCGGTCCCGAAGAATCGGCGGAGAGTTTGAAAAAGCGCCCCGCCAAATCCTGCGTGACCTGAAGGGTAGGCTGGGAATGGCGGCGTAAAGTTTGGTCCGGTGAGATTGCTAGCTGGCGCGCCCAAAGGTGAGAAAGCTCGATCGCCTATCGTTGCAGGATTACCATCGCCTGCGTGAGTAGGGCCAGTTCCGGGATCCGACTCCCGGATACCGGTAATTGGACGCCAAAAATCATAAAAGTATTTTGATTCCCAGACTGACACACCCGCGTCGGCCATGGCGGTGTTCACTAACGCCAACAGACGCGCGAGATGGGTCACATCCAATTTCATCTGGTCGGCAATTTGGATCGTAATCTGATTGTACAATCGCGGCGGCGCGCAGAGACTAGGCGTTCCATCGTAAGCCCAGAAGATGCCAATAAAAGTTTGTTCTGCGGTGCGTTGCGTTGGCGTCCCAATACCGTCGCCGCCAACAGCCTTCACTTCGTTATAAGCGGTCGTGTATTCCGCGCTGGTCAGTGCAGGTGGTGCCGGAACGCGAAACTGTTGCGACGATTGCAAGACGAAGGTTTTGCACTCGCCCCAGTACGCGCCCAACGCGAGCGGGATCAAGCTAATCGGATCCTGACGCCAATGCCCGGGGAGATTGCTTGTGATATAATCGATGCCAACACTAGGCTCTGGGATCTGCACGCCGTCGTTGACTCGCATGGCAAGAATGGCAGCGGCGGCGCGCTGCCCTAGATCAATGCCGTTCGCCTTTTCATTTTTGTTTTTTATCTGAGCGAGATCGTGAGCCAACAAAGAATCGAAATTCGGTGCCTGCGACGGGTAGAGCGCAACAAGAGCATCATGCGCTGCCTGACCGACAGCCGCATCCATCGAGATTGCGCCCTGTGGCGCTAAGACGCCGGAGTAGCTCTGGTAACCACCAAGCATGGCATTTATCGCGTCGAACACCGCGATGTGCACAATAGCCATTGCCCGGCTCGAGCGCCCCGGCCCGAGTTGTTGGCCGAACACTCGATTCTCGCCAGGCGCAACCGGCGTATGATCGAGGCCGGTCGCGTTAATCGCGATTTGATTCCACCGGTGAACAGAGTCGAGCCCTTTCTGCGGAGGCTGGTTTAAGGAAATGGACTGCGCTGGAGCAAAGCGCGGACCGACCGCGTCGCGAAAGCTCTCTCCGCGTCCGTCGGTGAAGGCGGGGAAGCAAAGCGCGAAAGTAAAAAAGAATGCGGAGGATAATTTCATCTGGATCTTTGGGATACGATTGGTTGCTGGCGAATGGCGAAATGCTGACTGTTTTTTACACAGAGATCAACCAATTCGGAAGATTAAGCGCGCAGCAAGCTGTCCAACAATTGACTTAGAGCAAGATTCACATCCTTGTCAGGTGTCATCACCTCGCCTGCTCTCCAGCGGTTAGGTCGATAGATTGGAGCCTGCAACGAGGTCGAAAGAGGTTATAGCGAGGCAGTCAGGCTGCGACCGGTGCGCGGTAACCGAAAAATCCGCGTTCCTTGATGGTCTGCACTACTTCCGGCGGAACCATCCGCTCCCAGGCGCTATCTCCAGACTGCAATTTGGCCAATGCGTCGGGTGGATAAATCCGCAAGTACTCAGGATGATAATCGGCGATCTCCTCGATGTATCGATTGTCGATTAAGTAACGAAATAGCGAGCGCAGATTCGGAGCAACCTTAACCTGTGTAGCGCTAACAATCTTCCCTGTCGCTTCGTCGATCATTGGATAAATGTAAAGCTTCAGTCCTCCCTTAAACATCCGCCCCAGCGCTTCCAGAATTCCGCCTTCGAGGTTCAGATAATATTTTTCGTCGAAGAGTTCCATCAAGCTCGGCACGCCCATGACTAGGCCGATCATCTTGTCTGTATAACGGGAAAGATACGCGGCGAGCCGATAATATTCGCCGAATCTCGAGATTAAGACTGTCCGTCCGAGCGCGCCGAGAATATCAACTCGAGCGAGAAAGTCGGCGTGATTCAGTTGTCCCTCAGTGAGCAGATTCTCAAGAGTCATCTCCATGAGCAGGACCAGATCTTTTTCCGAGCAAGCCGACTGTGCGAGAATAGCGCGATGCGCGCCATCCAGCATGTCGTTCGTGGCGTAGGTCACGGGCCGAAAGCTACCCCGCTCGACAAGGATCGCCTTTTTATGAAACACGTCGGCGGGCTGTACCGTCTCACCGTCCGCCGTGAACATCACCGCGCTGGTCAAACCCTGGCTGACCAACTGCAAACTCATCAACCGGTTATCGACCCCTTGAAAAGCCGGTCCGGAAAATTTGATCATGTCCACTTCGATCCGGCCGGGAGGGAGGTTCTCCTGAAGCGATGAAATTAGTTCTTCCGGTTCATGGTGGTAAAAAGCGCCATCCAGCAGATTCACGCCGATGACTCCGAGCGCTTCCTGTTGTTTGACGTTGGCTTCATCAAGCAGCCGAACGTGGATGATAATCTGGCTCGGTGTGCCGCGTTTCTCGGACTGAAATCGCACGCCGAGCCATCCGTGAGATTCATTGTGCTGTTTAAAACTGCGCGCTGCCACGGTGTCCGCAAAAACGAAAAACGTTTTTTCCGCTCCGAGTTTTCGATCGAGCCGCTCCACAAGAAGCGCGTATTCGTGATCGAGCATCGTCTGAAGACGGACACGACTGACGTACCGATCGGCCGGGCCGTAAATCGCGTCGCTGAATGTCATGTCATAGGCCGACATCGTTTTGGCGATGGTACAGGCCGCGCCGCCCACACGAAAAAATCGCCGCGCCACCTCCTGGCCCGCGCCGATCTCGGCGAATGTTCCGTACTTGCTTGCCTCCAGATTAATCCGGAGAGCCTTTTTGTCGGTGCCGATTTCCATCTCGGGGTTCATACGCAATTCAAGCTGGGGCAACCTCGAGAGCGTTCAGGTTCGCTCGAGTTTCGAAGATCGCAGACCCCCGTTACAAGCGCACTAATTCCGCGCTCTTTGCCGGAATCCACCCGCGTAAATTATTCGGTAGCGCCGCGTAAACCCAGTCACCGCGTGTATTCAGGATTTTGATCTCGCTGCCTGGGGGTAATGCCAGGACGCTGTTGGCAGTATCGGCCGTTGCGAGTCGCGCTTGCACGTCGCTACCGGTGACAACGGCGAGGGCGCGGCCTTTGCTACCATGGTCGATTTCGTAGATCGCGAAAATTGCCAGGGCAAAGACTGACAATGGTAAGATCGACAATGTGATCAGACGAACTGACCGGCGACTTGCGAAGATCAACGCGACAATGCAAAAAGCTCCCGCCCAGAAAGCGACCGCTGCCGCGGTGCTGTATTGGTCGCCGCTGGCAAATTGCAAGTAGCGTTCTGGCCAGCTCTGCTGCATCTCGAGTGCGCGCGCCTCATCGCGCGCGATCTGCAAATTAGCGGCGGCTTCGGGATGATGCCGTTCCAGCGCAAGCGCGCGCTCATAATTCAAGATCGCGCGGCCAAAATCGCGCGTGCGAAAGTAAGCGTTGCCAAGGTCGTAAAACAAATTTGCGCTCAATGGTCCTGAGCGAACAAGCGTTTCATAACCAGCGATCGCTTCTTTGAAATGTCCCTGCGCATATTCCTGATTCGCCTTATCGAAATCCGTTTGTGCGAATGCCGATGCAGCAACAAACGTGCAAATCACGGCGCAGCAAAAATCGACAAGAAGTTTTCCGGCTTTCATACGTGCAAATGTTCCACCAACTCCAGCACGTCGCGGCGGTTCTCCGGAGAGATTCGTTCCGAGCCGTTGTGGGCTCCGCTATATTGGAACTCGTCGCTTTGCTCGAACAATCGCCGTAATCGTTCGCGCGAATCCGCATTTAGTCCGAACGTATCCGCCGCTGTCTCAGCATCGACGGTGTTTGGATCGACATTGCGCGCCAGCGCGGCTTTCACTCGAACGACCCTGGAAGCCTCCGCGTAATATTCCCGTGGCGATACATCATTGCGGCGCAACTTGCGCATCAGTTCAGCAGCTTCATGCTGCAACGCGGCGATGCGCCGCGCCTCACGGTTGTCGATCCTGACTTGTCGGATTTTCCATCCGGCAAATCCAAGTAAAGCAAGCAGCGGAATCAACTGTGCCGTCCAGAAAATTGGACGCGCATAGAGTGGCGTGAACGATTGCACTCGGCCACGCTCAGTAAGTTGATACAAAATATCCTGCTTCACTGCCGGTGTTGCAGTTGCAGCCAGCATCGTTGACGCCGCCGACTGAGATACTACTGGCGTGGACGCCGGTACTGCGCCGCCTTGAACATCAATAGCGATCGGATCGCTACGCAGCGTTACATATTGCTCTTTGGCTGGATCGAAATACGAAAATGCGAGAAGGGGAATGCTTTGCTTCTTTTCATTCGGCGACAGCACCATTTCGAAAGTCTTCGTGCCGCTAATTCCGACATCGTCATCGTTCTTGAACTTGGAAGACGGCGGATATTTGTGCCAACCGCGGTCGTCTTCCACTGCCGGCGCATTAACGCGATCGAAATTACCACGTCCGGAAATTGTCGATGTGACAGTAATCGGATCACCTACTTGCACACTCTTTGGCTTCGCTTCCGTCGTCATTGTGAAATTCCCGATCGCACCCGAAAAGCTCGGCGGGGCGTTTTGCGGCAACGGTTTGACCTCGAAAGCCACCGGTTCACTGTTGATCTCAATCTCGCGCCGCTCGCCGAATTGGCTGAATGGGTCGGCAAAAAACGGGTCTGAGAATGGGTCGTCGAGATTAAACAGATCAAAGGGTGAACGGGAGCGCGGTGCGTTTGGCCTTCGCGCTGTTAAAACTTGTGCCTTCGCTTTGATGGGCCCGATTTCAAATTTTCCGGCCCGCGCAGCAGCAATCGCCGTCTTAAATGTCACCACATCATAGGACCTCCCGTTAATTGTCTCCAGGTTTTCACCAGATTGCTGCAGTTTTTGTGCTGTAAATCCTTGCCCGCTAATCTCGGGCCCTTCGAGCAGCTTTGGGTGCGCACGCGGATCGAATCCGAGTCGGATTTGGACCGGCACTATTTCGCCAACGTAGGCAGTTTTCTTGGGCACAATCAATTCCGCGAATACAAGCTTGGGCGCATTTGCTGGCTGTGAATTTTGGTTTGAACGCGCCGAGCGACCGGGCGAATCAGCAACGTTTAGCCTGAGCTCCGGTGTGCGTAGTGAATTGCTGCCCACGCGAATTGTCTGAGGCGGGATTGTGAATGTGCCCGCCTTGAGCGGCATGATCGTGTAGTCGTAGATTACGCTTGAAGTGACGTTAAAATTGTTCATCTCGAAGTGCTGGGATGTACCAGTTCGATAAATCTCCAGGCCGTCTACTGCGATTTTCTCCGGCGCGCTCGCGTCCCGTGCTCCGGTCACTCGAATTTGTAGCTGCACCGTTGCTCCGACTGCGGCTTCGGAATTGCTCAGCACTGCGGTTACACCCTGTGAAGCGGCGGATGCGCTGTGAGTTTCGAAGAACGCAATCAGCGCCGCAAAAACTGCAATAAAAAATCGTGGTCCGGACATCGACATCTCAATCAACCATCAACCGTGCCCACCTACCAGTCGTTATAGACACGGCGTGCGGCCCTGCGTTCATCGAGTTGCACCCGCGCTTCCTCGTCCTTCATCGACTGCAAAAGCGACTCTGCTTGACGTTCGGTCATTTGATCTTCCTTTTCCGCTTCGGCCTCGGCGATCTGCGCATTCTTATCGGGCGACTTTTTTGATTCGTCCTTTCCAGCTCCCTTTACTTCCCCGGCTAATTTTTTCTGGGGCGATTCTGTTGGAGTAGCGGAAGGCGTTGGATTTTCTTCGGCTCCTTCCCCGTTTCCGGGGGAGGGCGATGGCGAAGGCATGTCGTTTCCGTGGTCGCCGGGAGCAGGAGAAGGCTGTTCGCCTTCACCTGACTGTTCCTGGTTTTGCTTTTTCTCGCCCCGAGACGGGGAGGGTGAAGGTTGGCTGTCCTGTTGTTGTTTCGATTGTTGCGGCTCGTTCTTTGCTTGGGATTGATCCTTCTTCTTCTCTTTTTGATCCTGACCGCGGCCGGATTTGTTTTGTGATTGTTGATTTTGTGATTGCTGCTGTCCATCCTTTTGTTGTTGCTGGGACTGGCTCTGCTGCTGCTGCTGCTGTTGTTGTTCCTGCTTTTGCTGATCTTGCTGCGATTGCTGATTCTGTTGATTCTGTTGGTCTTGTTTGTTCTTCTGCTGAGGCGATGGTGAAGGGGAGGGCGAGGGCTGTTGCTGCGGTTGCTTCTTGTTTTTTAGTTCCTCGATCTTCTTCTTCACGTAATCGTAGTTGTCCTTCGCCTCTTTATTTTGCGGTTCGAGCTTGAGCGTCTGCTCATAATGCTCGAGGGCATTTGTCCAATCGCTCAGTTTTTTGTCGTCACTCTTCTGTGTTTCGCCGCGCTCGTAGAGCGTATTTCCGAGGTTATAATGGCTCTTGCCTTGCAGGCCGGTATCGGACGAGAGCAAAGCCTGACTAAAGGATTCCAGCGCTTTTCCATATTCTTCCGACTTGTAAGCGGCCGCGCCGGAATCGAACTGTAGTTTATCCTCCGACCAAGATTGCGGATGCGTTTTTAGGGTTTGCTGAAACTGGCTATAGGCATCGCTGAATTTGCCATCGCGATATGCGTCCAGTCCGGGGGCCGCAGCGAAAGCGAACTGGCAAAGGGCGATCCATAATGCTGCCGCTGCAGTTGCAATTTTTGCGGGAGCGCGAACGTAAACTCTTTCGCGCGTGCGCTTGCGCTCACCAATCAAGATCGACAAGGCAAGCGCGATGAGTGCTGCGCCCAGCGGCCATTCGTAGCGCTCAATTGGCCGCCGCGACAGACGCACGTCCATCTCGGCCGCCTGCATTTTCGCAAGACCTTCGGTGTAGATCTGCTGCATCGTGCGCGGACCATTTTCCAAATGCAGATAAAATCCACCGGTGGCCTGAGCGATCTCGCGCAACCGTTTGTCATCTAGCTTTGATTTTACGACCTGGCCCGCTGAATCTTTAACGAAAGCCGTTCCGCCATCTTCGCCGTTAATCGGGATGAGCGAGCCTGCCGGCGTCCCAACCCCGATTGTGAAAATGCGCACGCCAGCATCGGCGGCAGCCTTCGCGCTCTTTACCGCATCACCGCTCAACTCCTCGCCATCGGTGAAGATGACGAGCGCGCGATTTCCCATTGCGCTTTTCCCGAAACTTTGCGTGGCAAGGCTGATGGCCTCGGAGATATTTGTGCCCCCTTCGGGAATCGTCTTGGTATCGAGATCGTTGATCGATTCCATTACGGCTTCGTAATCGATCGTGAGCGGTGCCTGCAAAAAGGCGCGCCCGGCAAATGCAATCAGGCCAACGCGATCGCCCTGTAACTCATTGATTAGATCCCTGGCGGCAAGTTTGACGCGTTCAAGTCGATTAGGCTGCACGTCATTGGAAAGCATGCTCCGCGACGTATCGACCGCGATAAGCAAGTCGAGCCCTTTGCGTTTTACATCTTCAAACGTATAGCCCCAGCGCGGCTGCGCCAGACTGATCATGGCAAGGGCAAGACCGGATAGCTGCAATGCAAATCTCAGCACACGGCGTGGACGATTTACGGATCCCGCAAGCTGAGGCAGCAATCGCGCGGAGACAAACTCGCGCAAACGAAGGACCCCGCGGCGCTCCGCACGAATAAACAACGCGATCAGCGCCGGGATCAAAAGCAGCCCCCAAAGCCATTGCGGTGCGCCAAAGCTCATAAGATCGACCCGCTTCGCGCTCGGAGGGCAGCGGATTGGCTCAATCGGCTGGATCGCCCAGCTCCTTCGATGCGTCTTGCAGCTCCCGGCGCGTTGGTTCTTTTGAAGGAGCTGCCCAGCTTTGCCGGGTTCGGCGATATCTTTTTCATGGCAATTTCTTCCAGACCGTTTGCGACAACAAAATCTGGGCGACCAGCAGACCGCAACCGCTCATCAGACAAAGCGGGAAGAGATCGCGATACTGCTGGTATTTTTTCACGCTCACGGTCGATTTTTCCAGCTTGTCGATGTCGCGATAGATCTGCTCCAGCGATTTGGTATCTGTTGCCCGGAAAAACTGGCCGTCCGCAATTTTCGCGACTTCCCTCAGACCCGTTTCATTAAATTCAACACGCTGGTTTTCATAAAGCATGTTGCCCAAAGCGTCCGTCAACGGCCCTTTGGGGGTAAAGATGGGGGCTGGTGCGATCCCATTGATTCCGGCGCCAATGGCGTAGAAGTGAATTTTCAGTGCTTTCACTGCTTCCGCAGCGGTATTCGGGGGAATTTTCCCGGCATTATTCTCTCCGTCAGTTAGAAGGACGAGCACATGGCTTTTTGAGCGTTTGTCATTCAGCCGGTTGGCTGCCGCCGCCATGGCCGATCCGATGGCAGTGCCGTCTTCGACCAGGCCAATGCGCACTCTCTCCAAATTTTGCAAAAGCCAATCGTGATCCAGCGTCATTGGACTTACGACATATGGCCGGCCGGCAAACGCAATGATACCGATGCGATCGTTGGGACGGCCTTCGATAAATTGTCGCGTTACTTCGCGGATTGCGTCCACGCGCGTCGCCTCCTGGCCGCCGATCGTAAAATCTTTCGTCAGCATCGATCCGGAGACATCAAGCACGAGCATAATGTCGATCCCGCTCGCATCTATCTGAGTGAGACTCTTGCCGAGCTGCGGACGCGCGAGCGCAATGACAAAAACCGCCAGCGAGGCGAGCAGAAGCGACCGAAGGATTTTTCCAGCGCGCGCCGCGCTCTGTTTTCCAATGGCGCGAAAAGCAGATGTCGATGAGAACGTTAAGGCGGCAGCTGGCCCGCGCTTCCCGCGCAAATAAGCGAGCAGCGGAATCGCGAGCAAGAGCAAGAGCAGCCAGGGACGCGCAAACGTCAGCGCAGTGTTTGCTGTCCACCAATCAAACAGTTGCAAGTTGCCCTCCTTTCACAAATCGGGTTGCTTCTTCGAGTAACAACCGGCTGTCGGCCGAAGTCGCTTCATGGCGCGCGAATTTGATCAGGTCGCATCGATTCAGAAAATCTTCGAGCAACAACTTCTCATCGCTCGAAAACTGCGGCGTCTTCGCCAGCGCGTTTAAAAATTCCACCGATGTCTGCCGCGTCACTGGCAAGCCATGCTGCTCGGTCACGTAGCGACGAAGAATGTCCGACACGCGGATGCTAAAGTGATACGGATTAAGCCGGTCGATCTCATCTCGCATCCGATCGAGCGCTTCGAGTGCGCAGTCACGCGGCAACTGAGGCGGTTCCGGTCGCTTGCGTTTTTGCGCGATCAACCAAACAATCAATCCGATGATCGTCAGGGCAAAAAACGTGCCGGCGAAAATCAGCCATGGCGGAATTAGTGAATAATCGACTGGTGGCGCAATATCGTGAAATTCTTCCGCCGCCAACATCGAGATAAACAAAATCGACATCGTCATTCACCGAATGGATAAACGGCGTTCGCGTTGTTTGAAGAACGAGCGCAACGCCGGCAAATAATCCTTTCCTGTCTGCAGCGCTATCGCGTCGATGTTGTTCCGCCGGAGCGTGCGCGACAGATCAGTTTCGTGTTCGTCGACCAGATCGCTAAAACGCCCGCGCGTCCCGCGATCGGCAGTGTTGATCTCGATCTGTTCGCCGGTCTCAGCATCTTCCAGCGTGATGATGCCGATGTTCGGCAGAACCTTCTCTCGCTCGTCCCGAATATGGATTGCAATGAAATCGTGCCGTCGCCCGGTCACCGCGAGCGCCCGCGAGAAATCTGGCGCTTGAAAATCCGAGATAAAAAATACGACTGCCCGGCGAGTGATGATGTTGTTTAAGTAATCGAGCGCCAGCGCCGGCTCTGTGCCGCGTCCCTGCGGTTCAAAAAACAAAATCTCCCGGATGAGTCGCAAGGTGTGTGATCGGCCTTTTTTCGGCGGAATAAAAAGCTCAACGCGATCGGTGAAGAGAATTAGCCCCACCTTGTCGTTGTTCCGAATCGCGCTGAACGCGAGTAGACACGCCACTTCGGCCGCCAACTCGCGTTTCGATTGCGTGGTGCTCCCGAAATTTCCGGATGCGCTAACATCGACGACAAGAATTACGGTCAATTCACGTTCCTCGGTAAATTTTTTCACATACGCGGTACCCAGCCGTGCAGTCACATTCCAATCAATCGTACGAATTTCGTCGCCCGGCTGATATTCCCGCACATCTTCAAAATTCATTCCGCGGCCTTTGAAGACGCTGTGATAATCGCCGGCGAAGGCGGTCTCGACCAAGCCGCGTGTCTTGATCTCAAGTGTGCGGATCTTCTTAAGGATCTCTGCCGGAGTTTGTCGCCCTTCTTCCATCGACAAAGTTATGGCACGGGAAGTCCTGCAAAAATTCGCTCAATAATCGTTTCACTCGTGACCGACTCCGCCTCGGCTTCGTAGCTGACGATGATGCGATGCCGTAATACGTCGGGACCGATGCTTTTCACATCCTGCGGCGTGACATAACCGCGGCCATTCAGAAACGCGTGAGCGCGCGCGCCGAGCGCGAGATAGATCGTCGCACGCGGCGATGCGCCGTAACGGACGAGTCCTTCGAGTCTCAAGTTGTAAGAGGCGGGCTCGCGCGTCGCCCAGACAACATCGACAATGTAATCTTTCACGCGGTCGTCGATGTAGATAGTGTTCACCACGCCCCGCGCAGCGATGATCTGTTTTGGGTCGATTACCGGATCCACTCGCAGATCGGGTGCCGATGTCGCCATTAGATCGAGAATCTGTCGCTCCTCCGATTTTGCCGGATAACCGATATTTAATTTCAGCATGAAGCGATCGAGCTGGGCTTCTGGCAATTGATAAGTCCCTTCCTGTTCGAGCGGGTTTTGCGTCGCCAAAACCAGAAACGGATCTGATAGCGGATAAGTCTTTTCGCCGATTGTGACCTGGCGTTCTTGCATCGCTTCCAGCAACGCGCTCTGCACCTTTGCGGGCGCGCGATTGATTTCGTCGGCCAGAATTAAATTCGAAAAAAGCGGCCCGAGCTTGGTCGTAAATTCGCCCGTGCGCGGATTGTAAATGAGTGTGCCGATCAAATCTGCGGGCAAAAGGTCAGGCGTAAATTGCAGCCGCTGAAAGCCGGTTTGAATACATGCGGCCATCGTTTTGACCGTGAGGGTTTTGGCCAGCCCGGGGACGCCTTCGAGCAGGATGTGACCATTTGCGAGCAGGCCGAGCAAAAGACGATCGACCAGGTACTTCTGCCCAACCACCACATGACCAACCTGCTGGCGTAATGCTGGAATCCATTGGCCTAGATCTCGCACTTCCTGGGTAATTTCCTGTGTCGATTTCATTCGTGTGATGTCAGACAGACGCGAAATAAGAATGTTCGATCAAACTGCTGCCCAATGAGCGCCGGATCCGCCATTACTTTAGCCGTCTTTCCTGACGTGGACGACAGGTTAAAATGATCGGAAGTCCAGGGTACGGTTGCGCTTTGCGAATGCGCGCTTCGAGGTAACGACAATAAGTTTCGCTCAATAAGCTAGGCTCGTTCACAAAAAGGACGAATTCCGGAGGTTCAAGTGCTGCTTCCGGATTCCCGCTCGCCTGCGCAGCGTAAAATAGTTTGAGGCGTCGACCAGAAACCATCGGCGGCGGATTGGCGGCAAAGGCCGACCGGAGCAATCGGTTTAGAACGCCGGTGCCGATGCGCTCACGCGCTGCGCGCCGAACTTTTGCGATGAACTCAAATAATTTCTCGATGTTTTCTCCGGTCAGCGCAGAGGTAACCAGGACCGGCGCGTAGTCGAGAAAAAAGATTCGCGCGCGTGTTTCATCGACGAGCTGCGCCATCATCTTCCTTTCGCTGCGTTTCGGTCTGATCAAATCCCATTTATTCAGAACAACGAGCGCTGCTTTGCGCGCTTTTTGGATCAGACCCGCGATCCGTTTGTCCTGCGCGGTTACGCCCATCATAAGATCGACAATCAGCACGCAGAGGTCGGCGCGGCGAATGCTTCGCTCCGCGCGCATCACGCTGAAGACTTCAACCGAGCTCGATTGCTTGCCGCGCCTGCGGATTCCGGCAGTATCGATAAAGAGAAACTGTTGACCGTTGCGCTCGTAAGAGATGTCGACGGAGTCGCGCGTTGTTCCGGGCAATTCGCTCACGATCGCGCGCTCGCTGCGGACGATTGCATTGATCAGCGAAGATTTGCCGACGTTCGGACGACCGATAATCGCGATGGAAAGTGACTGGTGACTAGTAACTGGTGACGGGTCGGCTGCCGAAGGGGAGGGGAGAAGTTGATCGATTGTTTCGATCAATTCGGAAATACCACGACCATGCGCCGCGCTGATTGAGAGGTTCTGCGAAAATCCGAGTGATGCAAAATCAATCGCCAGATTCTCGTGTTTCTCAGTGTCGATCTTGTTTATGACAAGGACGACTGGCTTCTGTGATTTGCGTAGCATTTGCGCAAGTTCCTGATCGAGGGGCGACAATCCCTCCTTTGCATCGACGAGAAAAAGTAGGAGATCGCTGTCGTGAATGGCTTCTTCGACGGCATGCCGAACTTGCGTAAACAATTCAGATTCGCCCGCGCCTCCGACGCCGCCAGTATCCCACACGACGAACGGCTGCTCTCCGCGCGTGCAGACGGCTGAGATGCGATCGCGGGTGATGCCAGGTTGATCGTGCACGATCGCGATCTTGCGCCCGACGAGGCAATTAAATAGCGCCGATTTGCCCACGTTCGGCCGGCCCACGATGGCGACATTCGGCGATTTGTTCGTGTCGCTCATCGCGCAAGAACAACTGGACTCAATCTACTTTTGCGTGTGCGTGCCCCTCGGCCTGCAATTGCCGCACCCCATCCATGACGTAAATGATTCCGGAGATGAACGTGAACACGCCGGCGGCGATCACGACGTAGAGCAGGGAAAGAAAATGAAGTTGCAACATCACCCACGCGATCGCCGCCATTTGTAAAACAGTGGCGACTTTGCCGGTCCAACTTGGCTTCACGTGTACTTTGCCGTTGAGCAAATGCAGCACACCCGCGCCGACGAGAATCACAGCATCTCTCGTGATAACGAGAACGGGAAACCAGGCTGGAAACCTTCCGTACTCGGGATCGATATCGCTCCAATTGCTGATGCTCAATGTGATAATGGCGCTCAGGAGCAAGCCTTTATCAGCAATTGGATCGAGAATCGCGCCGAGCGCGCTGCGCTGTTTGTAACGACGAGCGACATATCCATCGAGTCCGTCGCTGACGGCCGCGACAAGAAAAATCGCGATCGCGGTAAAACGCTGCCATTCGAGCGGGGCGCCGCGCTGAATGCTTTGGCCGTAATAGATGGCCATCGTGACGAAGACCGGAATCATCAAGATCCGAACCACCGTGATTTTATTCGCAGTCGTCATAACCGGCGCGCGACGATCAAAGGTGAAAGCCTCCGCCAAACTTGCAAGCAATTTAGCCGAGTAGATCGACATGAAGGGTCGGCGGGACTAATTGCGTAACACAAGGCATCTTGCCTGTTTCGATGAGTACGCTTTCAGCCTACGGGGAGCGGCAGGGTACGCCCGATTACGGACAGCCAGGATGGCCGTATTACGAGGCCGCGGGGACAGGGGGCTAATCAGGTTTCGAGAATAGCAGTAGCCGCCGTGGCCATGGCTTCATGCCGGCCTTCACAGAATTCTTCGATCATCTTTTCATTGAAAGCTGGAATATCATCTGGCTTGCGGCTGGTCACCAGTCCGTTATCCACTACGACTTCCTCGTTGACCCATTTTCCGCCTGCATTTTTTACATCGGTTTTAATTGCTGGCCACGAAGTCAGCACCCTGCCGCGCACAACGCCGGCATCGATCAAGACCCAGGGCCCGTGACAAATGGCCGCGACCGGTTTGCCTTCGCGAAAGAAATGACGCGTAAATTCGAGCGCTTCGTCACTCGAACGCAGCGCATCCGGATTCATCAGGCCGCCCGGGATCATGAGCGCATCAAATTCCTCAGGGCGCGCCTCGTCCAGCGTTAGGTCGACATCGAATTTGTCGCCTTTATCAGCATGATGCATCCCTTGGATTTTGCCCGACTTCAGTGAAATGATTTTCGTGTCTGCGCCGGCCTCTTCGAGCGCCTCGCGCGGCTTCGTCATCTCCACCTGCTCAAAACCATCCGTCACAAGGATGGCTACTTTTTTTCCATCAAGTTTTCGTGCCATAAGACTTCCCTCCTGTTGATGTTGATTTGATCGTCAGAAATCGGCTCTAATAAACCTACGAAGCGCGGGCGCGCGTTGGATGTAAGCGCGCCAAGTCCCTGGCAATTCGACTAATATTCCGTTCGAAAATTTATTGTTTTACTTCGCGAAGGAACCCTGATGCCTTCTAAACTTTGCGAAAAGTAAACATGCATCCCAAAGTCGTGCGATGACAGCCATCATTTTTTCTCAATTGAAAAAGGATTTAAGGCCAAAAGCCGGATGGGGTGTGCCGATGGCATGGCTGACGCTTTGTATCGTCTGGAGCTCGACCTGGCTGGTCATCAAGGTGGGGTTGCGCGATCTGCCGCCGATTTCCTACGCCGCGATACGTTTTGTGATCGCGGTCATCGTTCTTCTGGCAGTGTCAGCTGGACGCGTCCGATTATTGCCGCAGCGCGCCTCCGATTACGTGCTGCTCGCTTTTACCGGCGTCCTGATGTTCGCCGTCAACTACGGACTGCTTTTTTGGGGTGAGCTCTATGTTTCGTCTGGTCTGGCCGCGGTATTGCAGGCGACAATTCCGATCTTTGGCATGGTCTTCGCCCATATAATGCTTCCCGCCGAGCCGATGCGGCTGCAGAAACTCGCAGGTTCACTACTCGCACTCGGTGGAGTGACGATCATTTGCGCGCGGCTTCTCGGTTTCAACGGACCGATGGCATTCTGGGGTGGGCTTGGCATTGTCTTCGGAGGCGCGGTCGCGGCATTCTCGAACGTGTTACTCAAAGCGCGCGCTCTGCAGGTGGCGCCAGGAATGATTGCGGCCTGGCAGATGATTTTTGGGGCAGCGCCTTTGCTGGTGACTGGACTTGTGGTGGAGGGGAATCCGCTGCGCTTCCATTGGAGCGCATTATCGATCTTTTGTTTGCTTTATCTCGCAGTGATCGGGTCTGCACTCACCTTTCTGCTTCTTTATTGGCTTCTGCCGCGAATGTCGGTGGCCAAGTTGCAAACTGTCTCGTTGATCACGCCACCTGGCGCCGTTGTGTTGGGCTGGGCTGTCGGTGGGGAAAAGTTTTCTCTATCGTCGCTTTTTGGCGCCTGTTTGGTGCTTGCCGGTGTGTGGATGATTTTCCGCAAAGCCGAAGTGATCAAGCGAGCAACGCGACAGCCCGACGAAAGCGCGGCTCTACCGCGAGGATAATCTAAGCGGCTGAAAAGGTGGCAGCACGCGGTACTCCGTTTGGAATCTTGAATCCTTCGATCTGCTCTTTGATTTCGTGCACGAAATTGGCTGCGCCGGCGCCGTTAACGACCCGGTGATCAAATGTGAGCGAAAGCGTGATCACTTCTGCGGTTTCGTTTTTTTTCTTTCCGTTTGAAATCATTTCGCAATGGGCACTGCCGACAAAGAGCGTGCCAACTGACGGCGGCACGACGATGGGCGCGCCGGCTCTGACTCCAAATGCACCGAGGCTCGTGATGACCACTGGCGCGTTCATGGCATCAACACGGCCGCCGCGGGTTGCGTCCAACGTCTCTTGTTCGTTTGCGTGATCACTGCGGTCGCGAGACGATCGCCTTCCAACGCGACGGCGATGCCCAGATCGAAATCGTCATTCTCGACGATGCGATCGTCCTCAAGAATCAAACGACGGAACGGCGCGTGCTTTTCCACCGCACGCACAACCGCCCAGGCGATCATCACAGAAGGGGAGGGGGCATTTTTTCCATTTTTCTTTTTCGCTACATCGCGTGCCTTGCGAATTGCGTCCCAGCGCGCGTCGATCTGCAAATTGGCAGGAATAACGCGGCTGAGTTTACGGGTGATCGTGGGCGAAAGGGCCGGCTCGATCCTGTAGTGGCGGGCGTGCCGCCCGCGATCATCTAATTCTGCAGCCGGCACGGCTGCCTCTACAGTTTTTTTCTTCCCATCAGCTGGGGTTTTTGCCGCGGTTTCAAGTTCATCGGCGGATGAGGGTTGGCCGGTCAGAATCGTGCCAAGTTCCTGGCCGATATCGACAGTGTCGCCAACTTTCGTTTTCCATTCGCCCATCACTCCGGCGAAAGATGACTCGATTGGATAGACCGCTTTGTCCGTTTCAACTTCGCAAAGGGGATCGTCGAGCGCGATGGGGTCGCCGGGATTTTTCAAAAGCGAAACAATTTTCGCGCTGCGAATTCCTTCGCCCATAATCGGGACAGTGATGCTTTGGGCAAGCTGTTTAGACATGTCGATCTTTGCTCTATAGGGACGTCTATCCTCAGTTGCAGGCTCTATTTCTTTGCCGCTAGGGACAGCGGCCTCCACAGCCGTAGCGCGTTCCTGTTTCGTCGCAACTGAGCGCTTGATTGCAGCGACAATGCGCTCGACATCTGGCAGCGCCGCATATTCGTAGATCGGGTTGTAACCGATCATGACGTTGGCTTTGCTAACCAGAATCGGTGGACTAATCATCGTGCTCCAGAGTTCTGCATCGCTAGTGAGATGCGAGATAATCATCTGACCGACGCTGCAATTCTCCGTGTCCTCTTGCACGACGACAAGGCGCCCCGTTTTTCGCACCGATTCTTCGATAGCCGCCTTGTCCCACGGAATAATCGATCGCAGATCGATCAACTCTACGCTCGTAGCGTTGCCGACCTTAGCGATCGCTTCGAGAGATTTTTCGATGGTGTTGCCCCATGCGACGAGCGTCACATCAGAGCCGTCGTTGCGTTTGCGTGCCTGACCAAACCGCACGGCACGGACAGGTTGTCGCGATTCGTGTTCCGCCCAAAGCAGATGTTTAGGAATCAGGAAGATGACCGGGTCTTCGCTCTGCATCGCTGTCCAGAGCAACCCCGCTGCATCATCGGGCGTGCTTGGAATGACGACATTCAAACCGGGATAATGCGCGAGCGCCGATTCGTTGGCCTGGCTATGCCACAAACTGCCGCCAGGAAGATAAGCTCCATACGGCGCGTAAATCA
>Ga0307312_10000084_pt1 | contig 33970 bp, 36 predicted proteins | sample ER_DNA_202_FD_194489 | JGI IMG/M metagenome (GOLD analysis project Ga0307312, IMG submission 194489) | Bulk soil microbial communities from the East River watershed near Crested Butte, Colorado, United States - ER_DNA_202 | ecosystem: Environmental > Terrestrial > Soil > Floodplain | place... | reverse complement strand
CCGGTGGTCGCGTCGATGACCAGCAGCGTCTCGTGCGGCGCGCCTTCGAGCCGCTGGCCGATGACGCGGCGCACCTTGGCGAGCTCCTCCATCAGGTTCGTCTGCGTGTGGAGGCGGCCCGCGGTGTCTACCACGACGACGTCACTGCCTCTGGCCTGCGCTGCGCCGATCGCGTCGAAGGCGACCGCGGCGGGGTCGCCGCCCCGTTCCGAGCCGACAAAGTCCGCCCCTGCCCGGGTCGCCCAGATCTCGAGCTGCTCCTCCGCGGCCGCGCGGAAGGTGTCGGCTGCCGCGACGACGACCGAACGGCCGTGCTCGCTCAGCTTGGCTGCAAGCTTGCCGATCGTGGTCGTCTTGCCGGTCCCGTTGACGCCGACGACCAGGAGCACGCTTGGCTGAGACCGCAGCTCCAGGCGCCCGGGCTCGCCGAGCATGCTCGCGATCTCCTCCTGCAGCCCGGCAGCGAGGTCGCCGTCGCTGCCGCCCGCCTCGAGCCGCTGGACGAGCTCAGCCGTGGCGGGAACGCCGACGTCTGCGGCGATCAGGGCCTCCTCGAGCCGCTCCCAGGCCGCGTTGTCGGCCGGGTCGAAGCTGCCGAGCGCGAGCTCCTCGGTCAGCGCGCGCCGGCTCTTGCCGAGCGAGTCGCGCAGCCGCGAGAAGAAGCCCGTGCGCTCGTCCTCATCGGCCTGCCCCGCCTCGTCCCCGAGCAGCTCTGCCCAGCTCCTGGCCATCGCGGCAGGTTAGTCCCAGGTGTCGAGGATCGGGAAGCGCGCGTCTGCGTTCAGGCAGGACGAGGCGAAGAGCGCAGCACCGACGCCGCCGGTGAAGAGCGAGTAGCGGCCGGGCGACGCCTGCGCCTGCGCGACCGAGTGGACGGCGAAGCGCCGCGCACGCTCGAGCCAGCGCTCATCGCCGGTGCGCTCGAAGACCTTCAGGAACGTGAAGCCGTTGCCGGCGGTCCCGTGACAGAGGCCCGCGCCCTTCTCGGCACAGTGGGCGCCCGCGCGCCAGGTGAGCTCGGCGCCGGCCAGCAAGAGCTCCTCGTCGAGGTAGGGCGCAGCAGTGGCGACGACCCCGGGAGCGCCATGGCACCACTGCAGCCGGATCCCGCTGGCGGGCGCGAGTGGGCCTCCCGCCGTGGCGGGCCAGTTGGCCTGCCCGTCCTCGACGATGGCTTCGCGCGCGAGCATCTTGGCAGTTTCGCGCAGCAGCGACTCGCTCCACTCACTCTCGACCTGCAGGAGCGCGTGCACGTTGCCCACGGCGCCATGCACCGGGCCCAGGAGGCGCTGCGCCTTGCCGTAGAGCCGCTGCGTCCAGAGCCCGTCATCGTCGCGTCGTGCCGTCAACCCTTCCGCGCTCTCGCGCCAGGCCTCCGCCCACCGCTGCTCCCCGGTCCACTCGTGCATCGCGTGTGCGACGAGCATCGTGCCGGGTGAGCCCCACATCAGCTCCTCGAATTCGTTGGCGACGTTCTCGCGCACGTGCGCGAGCAGCGCGTCCGCGAGCTCGGGCTGCGGCGCGAGCTTCCAGGCGACGAGCAGGATGCCGGCCTCACCGAGAAGCAGAGACGCCTGCGGGGTCGAAGGTAGTTCGATCTCCGCAGGTAAGCCGGGCACTTCGCGCCAGAGCTCGAGCGACCGCGTCGCGGCGGCAGCAAGGTCGATCCCGGGCTCGGCGTGACCGCGGCGCTCCAGCGCGTCGAGCCCCCAGACCACCCCCGCAGAGCCCGCGTAGACGGCGGTCAACGGCACCGACGTCTCCCAGGCGTCCCAGTCGTTCGCCGGCCAGAGCCCGTCCGGGTCGAAGGCCGCGCGCGCGTCGGCGACGATCGCCCGGATCGCCGCGCGGACGCCCTGCTCGTCCCAGGGCTCGTCGGTGAGCGGCTCGAAACCCTCGGGCGCGTAGAGCACTAGGCCGCTTCGGAAGTGGACTCTTCGCGCGGGAGGCGTCGTGAGACGACCTGCGAGACGCCGTCGCCGCCCATCGTCACGCCGTAGAGCACGTCCGCCGCCTCCATGGTCTTCTTCTGGTGCGTGACGACGATGAACTGCGCGCTCACCGAGTACCGGCGCAGGAGCTCGACGAACCGCCCGATGTTCGTGTCGTCGAGCGCCGCCTCGACCTCGTCCAGCAGGTAGAAGGGGCACGGCCGCGCGAGGAAGAGCGCGAACAGGAACGAGATCGCCCCGAGCGCCTTCTCGCCGCCCGAGAGCAGCGAGAGCCGCGTGACGCGCTTGCCGGCCGGGCGCAGCTCGACCTCGACCCCGGCCTCGCCGCCCTCCTCCTCCGGTTCTGTGAGCCGGAGACGCCCGTGGCCGCCCGGGAACAGCGTGGTCGCGACCTCCTCGAAGTGCTCGCTGACCGAGGCGAAGGTCTCGTCGAACCGCCGCTCGACGGTCTCCGCGAGCTCGGTCCGCAGCTCCTCGAGTTCTTTGAGGCTCGCCTCGAGGTCCTCGCGCTGCCCAACGAGCTCGACGAGACGCTCCTTCTCGCGCTCGTGCTCCTCCTTGGCGAGCGGATTGACCTGCCCGAGGGCTTCCCGGCGGCGCTCGAGCCGCTCGATCTTCGCAGCGAGCTCCTCGCGGTCCTCGCCCTCGGAGGGCTCCGCACCGGCTGCCTCGAGCCGGCGACGGGCCTCGGCGGCCTCGGCCTCGAGCCGGGCCCGCTCGACGTCCACTGCCGCCCGCCGCTCGCCGGCCTCCGCGGCGGCGCGCCGCGCCTCGGCCTCCTCCGCACCGAGCCGCCGCAGCTCGGCGGCGAGCTCTCCGGCGCGCGTGGCGCCCGCGTCGACCCGAGCCTGCAACGGCGCTTCGAACCGGCGGGCCGCCTCTGACGCACCCGAGAGCGCCGCGGACAACCGCTCGGCCAGCATTGCCAGAGGCTCCGTTGAGACCGGAGCGGGCTGCTCGGGCTGCACTTGCTCCGCCCGACGCTCGAGCTCCTCCGCCTCTCGGGCGAGCGCGCGGCGGCGGGCGTCGAGCTGGAGCAGTACGGCTTCTGCGGTCTCACCGGCGAACCGGAGCTCGCCACGGTCGGCGTCGTAGCAGTGTCCTTCGCGCGTGACGAGGATCCCGCTCTCGGCGCGCGCCAGGTCGCCGGGCTCGGCAAGCCAGACGTCGGTTAGCAACTCGGCGATCCGCTCCCCGCCCGGCTTCGCCCGGACGCGGCTGGACAGCGGCTGCGCGCCGACCAGCGGCGGCCGCCCGGGCCGCTTCGGAGCGCGCGGCGGCAGCAGCACCGTGAGGTCGCCGAGCCCGCCCTTCCGCACGCGCTCGACGAGCTCCAGCGCCTGCGGCGCGTCAGACGCCAAAACGGCCGCGGCCCGGCCCGCGAGCGCGGCGGCGACCGCCCGCTCGTGCCCGGCCTCGACCTCGAGCAGCGAAAGCGCGAGCCGCTCGCCTTCCTCGGCGAGCACGCGTGCGGCCGGCGGCAATCCTTCGAGCTCTGCGAGCGAATGCTCCAGCGCGACGAGCCGCTCCCGCGTCAGGCGAGCCTGCTCGCGCAGGGCCTCGCGCTCGGCACTCCTGGCCGGTCGCGTGAACAGCGGCTGTGCCCGGAGGCGCTCGGCGAGCTCGGCGGCCGCTTCCCGCCGCAGCTCGAGCCGCTCCGAGGCGCTCTTCAGCCGGTACAGCGCCGCCGTCGCGCCCTCACCTTTGCCTGCCGCGCCGGCGAGCTCGTCCTCAACGCGGTTCCGCTCGACCAGCAGCGCCTCGACCCGCTCGTCGACCCGCTTCCGTTCAAGCGCCGCGGCCGCGGACCGCTCCTCGATCTCGCCGAGCCGCTCCTGGATCTCCCCGAGGTCGAGCTCGGCGAGCCGCGCCCGCAGGCCGGCGATCTCGCCGCGGAGCTTCTCGGCCCGCTCGGCCGCGCTCGCCTGGAGCGCCAGCGGCCGGAGCCGCGCCTTGACCTCGGCCTCGAGATCGCGTGCGCGCTCGACCTGGATCTGAACTCGCGCGAGCTTCAGCTCGGCGCGGTGCCGCCGCCGCTTGAACTTGCCGAGGCCGGCCGCGTCCTCGATCAGCACGCGCCGCTCCTCGGGCTTGCTCGCGAGGATCTCCTCGACCTTGCCCTGGCTGATCACCGAGCCGTGGCTGCCGCCGAGGCCGACGTCCGCGAGCAGCTCGACGAGATCGGTGCGCCGGACGCTCGCGCGGTTGACCAGGTACTGGCCTTCGCCGCCGCGGTGCAGGCGCCGTGCCACGGAAACCTCGCTGAACTCGAGCCCTTCCATCGCGCCGTCCTCGTTGTCGAAGAGGAGCTCGACCTCGCAGAAGTCCGCCGGTTGCCGGCCGGGTGAGCCCGCGAAGAGGACGTCGTCGGGCTTCTCGGCCCGCAGCTCGTTCGGGCTCAGGCTGCCGGAGGCCCAGAGCAGCGCGTCGGCGACGTTCGACTTGCCCGAGCCGTTCGGCCCAACGACGACCGCGACGCCCGGTTCGAGCCGGACCTCAACGGCATCAGGGAACGACTTGAAACCCCTTATCCGGATGGTTTTGAGATGCATTAGGCCCCTCGAGACGAGCTGCCGGCTCGTGAAACAAAACAGAGGGCGTCCACGCCTGCAAGGAGGGGGCTCACGGGGGAACCAGGGGTTCCCCCGTGCTCTCCGTGGATGCGGATCGCACGCAGGTGCACGCGCGCGGGAGGCTACCGATCGCTACGGATGCCGTTCAGCGCCGCCTGCCCGCTACGCCGCGTCGACCAGGCGGTTCAGCGCTTCCCTCGCCGCGGCCTGTTCGGCGGCCTTCTTCGAGCGGCCGGTGCCGACGCCCGCCTCCTCGCCGTCGATCACGGCAGCGCAGGTGAACGTGCGGTCGTGCGGCGGGCCTTTCACGTCGAGCACCGAGTACGAGACCTGCCGCCCGCGGCGCGCGAGCTCCTCCTGGAGCTCCGTCTTGTGGTCGACGTAGCTCGTCAGCGCGTACGCGACCCGCCCCTCGAACGCCTCGACGACCGACGCTTCGATCGACTCGAAGCCGTGCTCGAGGTAGACCGCCGCGAGCGACGCTTCGAGCAGCGCCGCGAGAACGTTCCGGTTCCGGGCGAGCCGCTGGAGCTCGTCCCCCGGGACGAGCTCGTTCCCGCGTTTGGCGAGCAGCTCCCCGAGCCCGAGCTCCCCCGCAACCACCGCACAGCTCGCCCGGGAGACGACGTGGGAGCGGATTTTCGCCAGCCGCCCCTCCGAAAAGTCCGGATAACGGTCGTAGAGCGCACGGGCGATCGCCAACTCGAGGACGCTGTCGCCGAGAAACTCGAGCCGTTCGTACGACGAGGCGCGGTCGGGCGCCCAGGAGCTATGCGTGAAGACGTTCTCGAGCCGCCATTGAGGCAGCTCCGCGATGAGCTTGGTCAGCTCCTCCGGCCGGCCGCTGCGAGAACGGCTACTGGTGGGTTGTGACGTAGTCGACCGCTTGCCCGACGGTCTGGATCTTCTGGGCGTCTTCGTCCGAGATCTTGATCCCGAACTGGTCTTCCAGCTCCATGATCAGCTCCACGAGATCGAGCGAGTCGGCGTCGAGGTCCTCCTGGAAAGAGGCTTCTTCGGTGACCTCGTTCTCGTCGACCCCGAGCTGTTCCGTCAGGACTTCCTTGACCCGCTCGAACACTTCCTCTCGCGTTGCCGCCACGTTCACCTCACTTGCCTGGGGTTTCAGAGCGCGCGGATGCTAACACTCTTTCCGGCAGGCGCTGCGCCAGCCTGTCGACAACGTCGTGCTCGACGCCTCGCGCGGCGAGTCGGATTGCGTTCGCGATCGCCCTGCGCGAGGAGTTGCCATGGGCGATCACGGCGAGGCCGCGAAGGCCCAGCAAGTAGGCGCCGCCGTAGGTCTCGGGGTCGAGCCGGCGGCGCAATCCGCGTCCGGCCGGCCGGACGAGCAGGCCCCCGACGCGACCGCGCCGGCTGGAGAGGATCTCCTCGCGGAAGGCATCGAGCACGGTCGTGATCGTCCCTTCGGTCAGCTTGAGCATCACGTTTCCGGTGAAGCCGTCGCAGACGACGACGTCGGCGGCGCCGCGCAGGAGGTTGCGGCTCTCGGTGTTGCCGCGGAAGTCCAGTCCCTCGGCCGCGGAGAGCAGCTCATAGGCCTCCAGGGTCAGCTGATTCCCTTTCTCGGGCTCCTCGCCGATCGAAAGCAGCCGCACCTCGGGGTTGGAGACGTCGAGGATCTCCTGCGCGAAGACCGACCCCATGTAGGCGAACTGGAGCAGGTGCTCGGGCCGCGCATCTGCATTCGCGCCCGCGTCGATCAGCACCGACGGGCGATTCTCTGCGGGGATGACGACTGCGATTGCCGGGCGCGCGACCCCCGGGAGCCGTCGCAGCTCGAGAAAGCACGCGGCGAGCATCGCCCCGGTGTTCCCGGCGGAGACGACCGCCTCGGCCTGCTTTTGGCCCACAGCGCGGCAGGCGGCGACGAGCGAGCTGTCGGGCTTGGCCTTGACGGCGTCCGCGGGCTTCTCGTCCATCGCGATCGCCTGGGTCGTCTCGACGAGCTCGAGCCCTTGCGTGTCCAGGCCCTTCGGGCCGAAAAGGATCGGCTCGATGCCGTCCTGCGCCGCTTCGAGCGCGCCTGCGACGACCTCCGCAGGGGCGCGGTCGCCACCGAGCGCGTCGACGGCGATTCGCGTCACGTTACGGAGTCGGTGTTCGGAGCGGCTCGATCTCCCGACCTGCGTAGGTCTTGCAGTTCGGGCACATGCGGTGTGGCTGCTTCGGCTGGCCGCACTGCGGGCAGAGGTTCAGGCGCGGCGCCTCGAGCCGGTGTGTGGCCCGGCGCTTGTCGCGCCGCGACTTCGACTGTTTCTTCTTGGGGACAGCCATGAGCGGCGGAGTATAGCCAGGGGTTACAGCTCGATTCTGCGCGTTTCTCCGAAGCGCTCGAGCAGCCGCCGGTCATGTGTGACGAGGACGATCGTGCCCGGATAACCGGCGAGCGCGGCCTCGAGCTCCTCGATCGCAGGGAGGTCGAGGTGGTTCGTCGGCTCGTCCAGGATCAGGCAGTTGACGCCCTGGGCGGAGAGCCACGCAAGCTGGGCGCGCGTTCGCTCGCCCGGCGAGAGCGTCCTGGCCGGGCGGAGGACGTCGTCGGCACCGAGGCCGAACTTGGCCAGCAGCGTGCGCGCCTGCTCCTGCGGGCCGCCGAAGGCCTCGACCAGGGGCTCGTCGACGGCGAAGCGGGCGCGGGCCTGCTTGAGCTCGCCGAAGACGGCTCCGGTTCCAACCTGACGCGCGCCCTCCGCGAGCGGGAGCGCGCCGGTCAGCGCACCGAGCAGCGTCGACTTGCCGCTCCCGTTGTGGCCGGCGATCGAGAGGCGATCGCCGCGGTGAACCTCGAGATCGATCGGCCCAAGGCGAAACCCGCCGCGCTCGACGACGGCGCGCTCCAGCCGCACCACGAGATCTCCCCCGCGCCGGGCCGGCTCGAGCTCGAGGTGGAGCTCCCAGGGCTCGAATGGCTTCTCGACCTGCTCGGCCCGTTCGAGGGAGCGCTCTGCCTGTCGCACCTTCGACTTGAGCGCCTTTGTCGCTCTCCGGTCCGCGCCTCCGGTCTGCTTGCCAAGCCTCGTTCCGCTTCGCGCCTGGCCGCGCCGAGCTCGAAGGAGCGCCTCGATCTCGCGGCGCCGCTCGTCCGCCTCCTCGAAGCGGCGGTACTGCGCCTCCCGCGCGCGGGTCCGTGCCGCCTCGTACTCGCTCCAGCCGCCGGGCCACTCGCGCAGCCGTTGCCGGCCCTCCTCGAGCTCGACGATCCGCGTCACCGTCCGGTCCAGGAACTCGCGGTCGTGGGAGACGACCACGACGCTGCCGCGGACGCCCTGGACGAGGCGCTCCAGCCAGGCGAGCCCCTCGAAGTCGAGGTCGTTCGTTGGCTCGTCGAGGCAATAGAGGTCGTGGTCGGCGCGGAACAGCTCGGCAAGCCGGGCCCGCGCCGCCTGGCCGCCGGAGCGGTTCCCGAGGTCGAACTCCTGCGGCAGGTAGCCCACCGAGAGCCCCGGAGGGCTCAGGCGCACGCGGCCCCGCTCAGGCTCCTCGAGCCCGGCGAGCACGCGCAGGAGCGTCGTCTTGCCGACGCCGTTCGCGCCGACGACGCCGATGCGGCTGCCGGCGCCGACGGTCAGCGAAACGCTGCTGAAGACCTCGTCCGCGCCGTGCGAGACGGAGACGTCGACGAGCGTGATCGAGTTGGGCTGCAAAAAGGCCTCCTGACGAAGGACGGAACGCGAAACGGCTGGTGTCAGTTAGGCCCTCATAGAGCGGCGCCTTGGCGCCACGGCGAATTCTAGCGACCTTTGCCAAGGCTTAACCAAAGCCTGGCCGCGGCTTGAAGCCGTCTTGCCCGCACCGAACCGGCCCGGCGCGAGTCTGTGTCCACCAACGAGAAGGGAGACACAGATGACGAAGATCGCAATCATCGTGGGAGGCGTCGTCTTGATGGCAGGCGTCGCGCTGGCAGGCACGCTGACCGGCCTCGGCTCGGCCGGCAACAGCCCGGCGGGGCAGACGATCAGCCCACCGGCGGCGACGACCAACAGCGTCACGCTCGACGACCGCGGGCAGGAGAACGAGCTGCGCGGCCGCGAGAACGAGGCCGGCGAGGACCTGCGCGGCCCGTGCGACGAGGCCGAGCACGCGAACGACCCGCGCTGCACCGGCGCCGCCGCCCAGCGCGGTAACGACAACAACGAGGACGCCGGCGACGACCACTCCAACCGCGGCCGCGGCGGAGATGACGACAGCTCCGGCCACAGCGGCCACGGCGGAGACGACGACTAGCTTCTCCTCCCCTCGCTTCATGAGGCGGCCCGTGCCCCTGCGGGCCGCCTCACCGTTCTCAGGGACAATTCCGACCGTGAGCCGACCGAGACGCACGATCCTGCTGGTCGAGGACGAGACCTCGATCACCGAGCCGCTGGCCGAGGCCCTCCGCAGCGAGGGCTTCGAGACGCGCGTGGCGGGCACGGTCGCGGAGGCGCTGGAGCTCGCTCGCACCGCACCGGACCTCGTGCTCCTCGACGTCATGCTGCCGGACGGCTCGGGCTTCGACGTCTGCCGCGAGCTGCGTCAGACCTCTCGCGTCCCGATCATCATGCTGACCGCGCGCGGCGAGGAAGCCGACCGCGTCGTCGGCCTGGAGCTCGGCGCGGACGACTACGTCGTGAAGCCCTTCAGCGCCCGCGAGGTGGTCGCGCGCATCCGGGCCGTCTTGCGCCGCGTCGACGCGCCCGAGCCGGACGACGACGGGCCGGTCGAGATCGGCGAGCTTCGGCTCGATCCGGCTCGGCGCGAGGCCACGCATCGCGGCGAGGCGCTCGAGCTCAGCCGCAAGGAGTTCGACCTCCTCGAGCTGCTGATGCGCAACGCGGGCTCCGTCGTCTCGCGAGAGCGGTTGATCTCGGAGGTCTGGGACACGAACTGGTTCGGCTCGACGAAGACCCTCGACGTCCACGTGAGCGGGATCCGCCGCAAGCTCGGCGACGACCCGTCAGAGCCGCGCTACCTCCACACAGTGCGCGGCATCGGCTTCAGGTTCGCCGCTCCCGGCGAGTCATGAGCCTGCGGCTGCGGCTCCTCGGAGCCTTCGCCTACGTCCTGCTCCTGATCCTCGTCGCGTTGGAAGTGCCGCTCGGGCTGAGCCTTGCGAAGCGCATCGACGCGGAGGTCAAGAACGAGGCGGCCGCGCAAGCGTTCATCGTGGCGGCCAGCGCGTCCGGGCGGATGCAGGACCTGAAGGAGCTCCGCCGCCTTGCCCGCGACTCGGGCAGGGAGCTCGGCGCACGCGTGATCGTGACCAACAAGAACGGGTTGCTGCTCGCCGACTCCACCAACACGAAGCCGGCGAAGCTTTCCTACGCGTCGCGCCCGGAGATCCAGGCGGCGAAGGCGGGCCGGAGGGCGCAGGGCGAGCGGCACAGCAACACGCTCGGCGAGGACCTCCTCTACACAGCCGTGCCCGTGACGAACAACGGCCGCGTTGTCGGCATGGTTCGCGTCACGCAGAGCCTGGACGCCGTCCACGCGCGCGTCCGCAGGGCGATTCTCGCGCTGATCGGAATCGGCGCCTTCGCGCTCGTCGTCGGGCTCGCGGTCGCCTGGTTCCTGGCGAGCTCGCTGTCGAAGCCGCTCCGGAAGGTCGCCGACACCGCGCGGCGCATCGAAGGTGGCGACCTCGAGGCCCGCGTCGAGGAGACAGGCGCGCTCGAGCAGCGCGAGGTGGCGGCAGCGTTGAACGACATGACCGAGCGGCTCGGCGTGATCCTCGCGGCCCAGCGCGAATTCGTCGCCAACGCGTCGCACCAACTGCGAACGCCGCTGACGGGACTGCGGCTGCGCCTGGAGGCGGCTCGTGCGAAGGGCGGCGAGGCTGCGCGGCCAGAGCTGGAGGCGGCCGAGCTCGAGGTCGAGCGCCTGGCGCGACTGCTCACTTCTCTGCTGACCCTGGCGCGCGAGGGCGACGAGCCCGGCCAGCCCCGGGCGGTCTCGCTGGCGGGTGCGGCGGAGAGGGCTCACGAGCGCTGGAGCGCGAGCGCCGACCACGAGGGCCGTGCGGTCGAGCTCGTCGGCGACGGAGACGTCACGATCGCCGCCTCGGACGAGGACGTCGCGATCGTGCTCGACAACCTGATCGAAAACGCGCTTCGCTATTCGGCCGGCGCCGTACAGCTCGACTGGGGCGAAGACGACGGCGAGGGCTGGCTGGCCGTGCTGGACGAAGGCCCCGGGCTCGCCTCCGGGGAAGAGACGCGGCTCTTCGAGCGCTTCTCCCGCGGCAGCGCGGGCGCCGAGCGCCCGGGCACTGGGCTCGGCCTCACAATCGCCCGCACGCTGGCCCGGCGCTGGCGCGGCGACGCGAGCCTGTCGAACCGTGAGATCGGCGGCGCGCGGGCGGAAGCGCGCTTCCCGAGCGCCGCTAAGGTGGACCGGTGAAGCGCGGGCTCTTACTAGTCGTTGCGGGGATCGTCGGCCTTCTCTGCGCCGCCGCGATCGGCTACGCGGCGTACGCGGTCTCGCGCGATTCCGTCGCCGTACCGGTGACGAGCCTCCAGCCGAAGCCCGTCGACCTCGCACCGAACGTCGAGCGGAAGCCTCCGCGCACGGTGTCGACGACGACTGCTGCCCCGACGACGACCGGCGATGACCACGGCGGCCACGGCGGCGGAGACAACTCCGGGCACGGCGGCGGTGGCGGCGGAGACGACTAGCTAGAGACGGTCTTTCAGCTCGGCGAGGGCCGACCAGCGCGGGTCGGGCTCGTCTTCTTCGTGCTGGTGCGGCTCTAGGGTCAGGTTCTTGCCGCAAACCGCGCACAGGCCGGCGCAGTCGGCGCGGCAGAGGATCTTGTCCGGCAACTCGAGCGCGAGCGCGTCACGCGCCCAGGCGGAGAGGTCGAGCCGGTCGTCCTCGAGGTACGGCGTCCGCATCTCGTCGTCCTCGGGTGAGGTCGCCTGGTACTCGCGCGCCGAGATCGGAAGGTCGAGCACGGCGTCGTCGAGACACCGGAAGCACGGCCCGTGCAGCCGCACATGGAAGCCGAGCTCGAAGACCGTGCCGGTAGAGGCGCGCGTGATCGTCAGCTGCGCCGGAACGGTTTCGGGCGCCGGCAGGTAGCGCTGACCGCCGAGCTCGAGCGGCTCGAGCTGAATCTCCTTCGCGTCCCCGAACTGCTCACCGGAGCGAAGCTTGAGCGTACGCAGGTTGAACGTGGTCACGGCGACCACGGTAGCGAACGCTAAGGCGCCGCTTGCGGCGCCTTACTCAGGACGCGCGAGCTCTGCTCGTGCGTCCGTCTGAAACGACCGGTCGAGCGCTCGGACTTAGTCGAAAATCGTCTCTAAGCCCGTCGAACGAGCTCGTCGAGCGGCTTCCGGTTCGCCTCCGCGCTCCAATCCTCGGCGCTCTTCGACTCCGGTGCGAGCTCGCGCTTCGGGTAGCCGAACGTCGGGATGTTGACCGGGACGAGGCCGCCTTCGAGGTCGAGAGCCCGGGCGGCCGCCTCCGCGTCGGGCATCCCGTTCGGGCACGAGACGACGCCCTCGTTCCAGGCCACGAGCATCATGTTCTGGAGGGCTCGTGCGACGTCGAACGGGTATTTCCCGCCCTCGGTCACGATCGCCAGGGCGAAGGCGCAGGTCCGCACGTTGCCGCCCGCGTAGACCGTCTCCGCGACCCGCTCCTTGGCCTCGTCGCTCTCGATGACGACGAAGGTCCACGGCTGCTTGTTCTGTGCGCTTCCGCTCAGGCGGCCGGCGTCGAGGATGCGCCGCTGCACGTCCTCCGGGACGGACCGGTCGGCGTAGCTGCGCCAGTCGCGCTTGCTCGCCACCGCGAGGTACGTGTCCAAAAGCCTCGCCCCCTTAAGGCGTCGCTTGCGATGCCGCTATCAGGAAATGACCGGTCGACACGTTGAGCGGAGCGCTGACGACGCTAATAGGGCTGGTCGTCGTTCGAGCTCTCGACGATGCCGGCGGCGACCCCGGCGACGACCGTCTCCTGCGAGCGCTCGTGCAGCCGCTCCCGGCCCCGCTTGACCGCGCTCAGGAACTTGTCCAGGTTGACCTCGAGGGTCGAGAGGATCGAGTCCGCCCAGTCCTCCATCTCCAGCCGCGTCTCGCGGGCCTGGCGGCGGGCGTCGTCGACGATCTCTCCGGCCTGGCGCTCGGCGAGCTTGACGATCTCGGTCTGGGAAGCCTCGCGAACTGCCTGTTCACGCGCCTCGCCGAGGATCCGGTCGCACTCGCGCTTCGCCTCGGCCAGCATCTCCTGGCGCTCCTTGACGATCCAGCGAGCCTGCTTGATCTCCTCGGGGATCGTCGCCCGCATCTGGTCGAGGATGTCGTAGATCTCCTCGCGGTCGATGCGAACCTGGTCGGTCAGCGGGACGGCCTTCGCGTTGTGAACGAGGTCGTCCAGCTTGTCGATCAAGACGAGTACATCCATGGATTCCCGGAGTTTACAGAGGGATCCTGACGACTCAGCGATTCCGCCAGAAGCGCCAGTCGCGAGCCTCAGGTTCCGGCTCCGGCTCGGGCTTCCGCGGTGGCTCAGGGCGCGGCGCGTCGGTGCCGGAGATCCATCGGCGGCCGCTCGCCTTCAGCTCCTCGAGGATCTGTCTCGCCTCGCCCTGCGGCAGCACGACCTCGTCGGCGTCGGCCAGCTGCGACTCGAGCCGCGCGGCGGCCTCGCTGCCGGCACCGCGGGCGCGAAGCTTCTGCAGCACCTCGTGGGCGTCGCGGCGGCCGAGGCGCACGTCGTGGCCAGCGCCGAGCAGCTGCTCGATGCGCTCGCTCATTCCGCGGGGTTCTCCGGGGTGCCGGGACGGCCGTCCGGGAAGAGCTCCTTGAACCTGCGTGCGACGCTCTCTGGCACGAGCTCGTCCACGTTTCCGCCGAAGCTCGCGATCTCCTTCACGCCGCTCGAGGAGACGAAGCTGACCTGTGGGCTCGCCATCACGTAGACCGTCTCGATCTCGGGTGCGAGCGTCCGGTTGAGCTGGTTCATCTGGAACTCCCACTCGAAGTCAGAGATCACCCGCAGGCCCTTGACGATCACTTTCGCGTCCCACTTGTGCGCGAAGTCGACGACGAGCTCGGAGAAGACGTCCACCTCGACGTTCTCCTCCCCGGCGAGCGCTTCGCGCAGGAAGGCGACCCGTTCGTCGAGGCTGAACATCGGCTGCTTGTGCTGCGGGTTGCCGACGACGCCGACGACGACCCGGTCGAAGATGCCGGCGGCGCGGGCGATCACGTCGACGTGGCCGTTCGTGACGGGGTCGTAGGTGCCGGGGTAGATGGCGGTGATCATTCGGCGTGCTCGAAGAGGGTCAGGCGTACGGCGCCGTAGCGGCGGCTCGTCCGCTTCGCCAGCGGGAGGTCCGGTTCCTCCGCGGCGGCGGTCTCGACGACGAGCAGGCCGTCGGGCGCGAGGATCTCGGGCAGGTGCTGAATCAGGGCGTTTTGCAGGGAAGAAAACCTCTTGTAGGGCGGGTCGACCAGCACAAGATCGTAGCGCGTGCCCCCGCGGGCATCGGTTCGGAGGGCCGTGAGCGCGTCCTGGCAGAGGACGGTCGCGTCCTCGAGAGCCAGCTTGTCGAGGTTGCGGTTGATCGTGCGACAGGCCTCGCGGTCGCTCTCGACGAAGGTGGCGTGCGCGGCGCCCCGGGAGAGCGCCTCGAGGCCCATCGCACCCGAGCCGGCGAAGAGGTCGAGCACCTTCGCGTCCTCGGCGAACCCTGGGCCGATCAGGTTGAACGCGGCCTCGCGGACGCGGTCACCGGTCGGCCGGGTCTCTCGTCCCTTCGGCGCGAAGATCCGAGCGCCCTTTCGCGAGCCCGCGATGATCCGCATCTAGGCCCGCTGGGGCAGCGGAGGATCCTCCTCGCCGTTCAAGACCCTCATCGCCCATTCCGCCTCTTCGGCGACCGAGTACCAGCCGTCGATCTCCGCGCCGTCGGTGTCGGCCAGGTGAAGGAGGTAGGGCCGCGTCTCCTGGAGGTTCAGCACGCCGGCCGCGAACACGCACCAGAAACGGACCTCGGGCGCAGTGTCCTGAAGCCCAGCCCGGATCGAGGCGCGGATCTCCGCGAGCACGGGCTCGTGCTGCAAGAGGTGCCCGAGGGCTTCTGCCGCATAGGCACGCACCTCGGAGCTTTCACTGCGGTCCGACAGCACGCGCGCGAGCAACGGAGCGGCGTCCGCGCCACCGCTGAACCCGAGCACGTAGGCGGCTGCCGAACGTGCGCCGTCGTCGCCGTCGCCTTCCAGGACCCGCTGGACCGCGCGAACGGTGCGTGTGTCGTCGAGCTGACTGAGCGCCGTCGCGGCTTCCCAGCGCTTGCTTTCGCCGCCTTTCGACAGAGCACCCACGAGACGCCGCCGCTCGCGTGCGTTCACGCTGCGACCTCGTCCTCGCCGAAGAGGCGCTCGACCTCCTCGGCGAGCGGGCCCTCGTAGTCGACGAGGCCCTCGGCGGCCGCTCGTGCGCGTTCCAGCAACGAGCGGTCCTTCCGCCAGTGGACGAAGCGCAGGTCGGAGAGGCCCGACTGGCGCGTGCCGAGCAGCTGCCCCTCGCCTCGCAGCTCGAGGTCCTTCTCGGCCAGCTCGAAGCCGTCGGTCGAGTCGACCAGTGCCTGCAGCCGGGCCTGCGCGTTGTCGGTCAGCTCCTCGCGAGCGCGTGAGATCAGGAGGCAGTACGACTGCTCCGCGCCCCGCCCGACCCGGCCTCGGAGTTGGTGGAGCTGCGCGAGCCCGAACCGGTCAGCCTCCTGGACGATCATGATCGTCGAGTTCGGGACGTCGACGCCGACCTCGATGACCGTCGTCGCGACGAGGACGTCTAGCTCGCGGGCGACGAAGGCGGCCATGAGCGCGCGTCGTTCCGCCGGCCGGAGGCGTCCGTGCATCAGGCCGACGCGGTAGCCCTTCAGCTCACCGCGCCGCAGCCGTTCCGCCTCCACCTCGGCGGCGCGGGCGACCGAGGTGCCGGACTCCTCGATCAGCGGGCAGACGACGTATGCCTGACGGCCGGCGTCGAGGTGCTTGCGCAGGCGGCGATAGGCCTCGGAGGATTTCTCCGCCGTCACCCAGGAGGTGATGATCGGCTTGCGCGAGGCTGGCGGCTTGGCGATCTCCGTCACCGAGAGGTCGCCGTAGAGCGTCAACGCGAGCGTGCGCGGGATCGGCGTCGCGGTCATGTGGAGCACGTGCGGGGCGCGGCCCTCCACGAGCGCCTTACGCTGCTCGACCCCGAAGCGGTGCTGCTCGTCGACCACCGCGACGCCCAGGTCTTCGAGTTCGACGCCTTCCTGGATCAGCGCGTGTGTCCCGACCACGATCCGCGCGTTCTCGACGTCGGACTTGACCGAGCCCGTCAGCAGCGCCACCGGCACGCCGAGCTGCGAACAGAGCGGCTCGATGGTAAGAAAGTGCTGCTCAGCGAGGGTTTCTGTCGGTGCCATCAGCGCCCCGCGGAGCCCGGCCTCCACGGCCCGGAGCAGCGCGTAGAGCGCGACCACGGTCTTGCCGGAGCCGACGTCTCCCTGCAGGAGCCGCTGCATCGGGGCCTCGCCGGCGAGGTCGCGGTCGATCTCGGCGATCGCGTTCTCCTGGTCGGGAGTCAGCTGGAACGGGAGCAGCTCGCGGTAGCTCGCGGTCAGCTCTCCCGGCTTGCCGAGTGGGCGGGCCTGCGCCGCGGCTCGGCCGGCCCGGGACCGTGCGAGGCCGACCTGGAGGACGAGGAGCTCGTCGAATGCGAGCCGCCGCCGCGCCTCCTCGCCCTCTTCGAGCGAGCCGGGCCGGTGCAGCGCAACCAGCGCGTCGGCGCGCAGCGGCAGCCCCTCGCCGGCCTTCAGCGCCGCCGGAAGCGCATCCGGGACGTCCCGCGCGAAGACGAGCGCGCGCTCGACGAGCCCGCGCAGCCGCTTCGGCGTCACTTCCTCGCTCGCGGGATAGACGGGCGCGAAGTCCGCGGTCGCCGAGACGCCGTTCAGGTCGTAGGAGCGCACCGTGAACCCGTTCCGCTCGAGCTGCCCGCGGAGCCGAACGCGCGTGCCAGGTTGCAGGCGCTCCGCGAGCCACGCCTGGTTGAACCAGACCGCGCCGATCTCGCCGCTCTCGTCGGCCACGCGCGCCTGCACGATCGCCAAGTTGCGGCGCGGCCGGCGCACCGAGACGCGAAGCACCTCACCGGAGATCGCGGCCTCCTCGCCGGCGAACAGGTCGGCGATCCGCCGCTCGGGGACGGCCGCCTCGTAGCGGTGCGGCCGGTGCTCGAGCAGGTCGCGCACCTTGCGCAGCCCGAGCTTGGCGAGCTTCTTCTCGAGCGCAGGCCCGACGCCGCTCAGCGTCGAGACGGGTCGCTCGACCCGCTCGGGTTGCGGCGTCCCGGGCAGACGCGGCCAGGCGTCAGTCGCCTCCTCTCCGGCAAAGGCCCTCGGCACGGCCTCCAGTCTAAGAACCGCTGTCGCTGTCCTCGAACCAGAAGAAGCCGACGGTTCCGGGGCCGGCGTGCGCGCCGAGGACCGGGCCGAGCATCGCGACGTGCTCGATCTCGGCGCTCGGTCTGGTCTGCTGCACCATCTTCCGCAGCGCCTCCGCACGCCCCGGCGCGTCGGCATGGGCAATTCCGACCTTCAGCGTGGGCGAGTCGCGCGTGTCGGCCTCGAAGGCCGAGGCGAACTCGAGGAACGCCTTCCGGTTCCCGCGCACGCGCTTGACCGGGACGACCTCGCCGTCGTCGATCGTCAGGATCGGCTTGATGTGGAGGAGCTCGCCCGCCCAGCCGCGCGCGCGGCCGACGCGGCCACCGCGGACGAGGTACTCGAAGGTGTCGACGGTGAAGAGCAGGCCCGCGCCGCGGAGATAGACGGCGACGAGCTCGTCGACTTCCTCGTCGGTCGTCCCGCGCTCGAGGCGCCTCTGGATCGCGAGCCCGAGCATCGCGATTGCGGCCGAGGCGCTCTCGGAGTCGATCGTGCGCACCCGCTCGTCGCCCAGCATCTGCGCCGCCGTGCGCGCGCTCTCGATCGTGCCCGAGAGCTTGCCCGCGATGTGTAGCGAGAGGATCCGCTCGTACCCGGCGAGATCCTCGTAGGCGGCAAGGAAGTCGCCGGGAGTCGGCTGCGAGGTCGTCGGCGTCTGCTCCGCGCGGCGGAGCCGTTCGTAGAACGCGTCCGGTGCGAGCTCGACGTAGTCGCGGAAGCTCTCGTCGCCAAAGCGGACGTAGAGCGGGACGACGCGCCAGTTGCGGAAGCGCGCCGGCGCGTCGGGGAAATCCGCCGTCGAGTCGACGACGATCGCGGTGTTCTCTGCGGTCAGCTTCACGCCACGGCCGGCCGGGCGGCCTCGCGAATGGCGGCGACGATCGCATCGAGGCCCTCGTCCTTCTCGAGGCAGCCGACAGCGCCGGCCTCGATCAGCGCCTCGCGCTCGCGTGGGTTCGCCGAGGCGGTCAGGCAGACCACCGCGGTGTCCGGGCACGCCTCCAGGACAGCGCGAGTCGCCTGCACCCCGTCGAGCCCGGGCAGCCGGTAGTCCATCAGCACGACGTGCGGGCAGAGCTCGCCGACCACCCGCGCAGCGTCCGCGCCGTCTGCGACCGAGGCGATGACGCGCATCTCGGGGCGGAGGCCGAGCAGGAGCTCCAGCGCCTCGCGGAAGACGTCGTTGTCCTCAACGAGAACGAGGAGGATCTGGTCGTTCATGTGCTGACTCTATTCGGCAGCGAGCAGAAGCTGGTAGTGCGGCTGGCCACCGTCGTGCAGCTCGATCTCTAGCTCCGGGTGCCCCGCGGCGAGCTCGTCGACGAGGCCGTTGAGCTGGGGCGCGCCGTCGCCGGCGAGGAGCGTGAGCACGTCGCGCGGCTCGGCGAGCAGGCCCTCCGCGACCTTTTGGGCCACTTCCGCGAAGCTCTGTCCAGCTGCGACCGCGCGGCCGTCGAGCAGGCCGAGGTAGTCGCCCTCGCGCACGGTCAGGCCGTCGATCTCGGCGGCCCGGGACGCGGTCGTCACCTCGCCGGTCGCGACGGCTTCGGCTGCCTTGCGCATCTCGGCCGCGTTCTCCTCCGCGGAGCGGTCCGGGTTGAAGGCGACGAGCGCCGCGAGCCCCTCCTGGAGCGAGCTCGTGGCGACCACGCGCACGGGGTGGCTTGCGAGCGTCGCGGCCTGCTCGGCGGTGAGGACGACGTTCGAGTTGTTCGGCAGCAGGACGACCTCCTCGGCGGCCGTCGCTTCGACGGCGGCCACGAGGTCCGCGGCCGGCGGATTCATCGTCTGACCGCCCTCGACGATGCGGGCCGCCCCGAGGGTCTCGAAGAGGCGGCGGTTCCCCTCGCCCGCCACGACGGCGACGACGGCGCTCCGAGCTCCGGTGAGCCGTGCTTCCCGCTCCTCGGTTTGGCGATGCATGTCGGCGATCTCCACGGCTTCGACCGTGCCGACCGCGCCCCCGACGGCGAGCGCCGCGTCCGGATCGTCGGTGTGGACGTGCGCCTTGAGCGCGCTGTGGTCGCCGACGACGAGCAGCGAGTCGCCGAGCCGCTCGAGCTCTCGCTCGATCTGCGTTGCGTCGAGGCTCTCGCCCTCGATCACGAACGTCGTGCAGTAGCGGAAGCGAGAAAGCTCCTGATGAACGGCCTGGGCCGGCAACTCCTGTTGGAGCGCGGGCTCCGGCGGCTCCTCCCCCCGTGCGGCTGCGGCGAGGCCGCTGAGAAGCTCGACCAGCCCTGCGGCGCCGGCGTCGACCACGCCCGCCTTGCGCAGGACGTCGAGTTGCTCTTGCGTTCGCGCGACCGCCTCTTGGCCGGGTTGGAGGAGCGCCGTGAGCAGATCGGCGGGGTCGGGCGTCGAGGGCGCGCGGGCCTCGGCTTCGTCGGCGAGCTCGCGGATGACGGTGAGGATCGTCCCCTCGACAGGCTCGCGGAGTGCGCCGTACGCCGTGTCGGCTGCGGAGCGGAATGCCCGGGCGATCGCCTTGCCGTCGATCCCCTCGGCCTCCGCGAGCGACTCCGCAGCGCCGCGAACGATCTGCGAGAGGATCACGCCGGAGTTTCCGCGGGCGCTCAGCAGCGCTGCTCTCGTGGCGTCGCGGGCGAGTGTTGCGCGATCGGCTTGGGTCGACTGGTCGAACACGTCTGCGATCCCGCGCACCGTTAGGAGGAGATTCGTCCCGGTGTCCCCGTCGGGCACCGGATAGACGTTGAGGTCGTCGATCCGCTGCCGGCTCCGCTCGAGCGCCCCGACGGCGCCGCGGACGAGCAGGCGCAGCGCTTCGAGATCGCTCATGGGCCAAAGTTACGCTTCTGTCACACCCGCGTCACACACCGGCGCGAACTTCGTCAATACGATCGCCTCGGGGAGGAGGTTGGGTGTGCCTTGAAACAGGGGCCGAGCGCGGTCGCGCGCGTGCCGGCCTAGATCGCCTTCTCTACCCGGCCGCTCTTGAGGCAGCGCGTGCAGACGTACGCCCGCGTCGCCTTGCCGCCGAGCAGCACGCGGACACGCTGAAGGTTCGGGTTGAAACGCCGCTTCGTGGCCACCATCGAATGGCTTCGGTTGTGGCCGAACGAGGGCTTCTTCCCGCAGATTGCGCAGACCTTGGACATCGGCGGAGGAGTGTAGCCAAGGCGTCGCTTGCGATGCCGCCCTCAGGACGTGCGAGCTTTGCTCGCGCGTCCGTCTGAAATGACCGGGCGAACCAAAGGGCTCGGGTCAGCCAGGCGCCGCGCCCGCCGCGGCTCGCAACTGGGAGAAGACGTCCGCCATCTCGAGTGCTGTCCGTGCCGCCTCGGCGCCCTTGTCCAAGCGCTCTCGCGCCTGCTGCTCGTTCTCGACCGTCAGGACGCCAAAGGAGACGGGCACGCCGGTCTCGATCCCGGCGAGCTGCAGCCCGCTGGCCGCCTCGCTCGCCACGTACTCGAAATGCGGCGTCTCCCCGCGGATCACCGCCCCGAGCGCGACGATGCACGAGTAGCGCCGCGTCTTCGCGAGCGCCATCGCCGCGAGTGGCAGCTCGAAGGCGCCCGGCACCGGCACGACCGTCACGGCCTCCCGCCCCACGCCGGCCCGCTCGAGCTCGTCGAGTGCACGCGCCAGGAGCTGTCCGGTGATCTCGCCGTTGAACCGGGCCACCACCACTCCGACCGAGCGCCTCCCGCCCGTCGGCTGGCCCTCGATGACGCCGTAGCCGTCCGGGATCTGCAGCTCTCCGACCGCGTGCTCGGCGCGCTGACGCGGGAGTTCGTCCTCCTCCGCCGGCAGTTCCTCCTCTTCGCCCGGCAGCGCCGGCTCCTCCTCACGCTCGGTGTCGAGCTCCGTCACGTCATCACTCCGCTCCTCGTCCGGCTCGCCCTCGAGCCGGAGGCGCGGCTCCTCGAGCCCCTCGCTCATCCCTCACCCTCCGCGTCGAACCGCAGGTCCTGGTGGTGCAGCCGGTGCCCGAGCTTCGCGCGCTTGGTCGCCAGATAGCGCCGGTTCTCGCCGTTCGGCGGCATCTCGATCGGAACCTGCTCGACGACGGTCAGGCCGTAGCCCTCAAGGCCGCTGATCTTCTTCGGGTTGTTGGTCAGGATCCGGATCGTCGAGAGGCCGAGGTCGGCCAGGATTTGGTTGCCGATCCCCCACTCCCGCGCGTCGGCCGGGAAGCCGAGCTCGAGGTTCGCCTCGACGGTGTCGAGACCCGACTCCTGGAGCTCGTAGGCGCGGAGCTTGTTCAGGAGGCCGATGCCGCGGCCCTCCTGCGCCATGTAGAGCAGCACGCCGCGGTCCTCGCCGGCAATCTGCTGAAGCGCCTGTTCGAGCTGCTCGCCGCAGTCGCAGCGCAGCGAGTGGAAGACGTCGCCGGTCAGGCACTCCGAGTGAACGCGGACGAGCACGTTGCCGATCCCCGCGACGTCGCCCTTGACGAGCGCGAGGTGGTGCTTGCCGGTCAGCCTCTCGCGGAACGCCACCGCGGTGAACTCGCCGTACGCCGTCGGAAGGCGCACCGAAGTCGTTCGCTCGACGAGCTTCTCCGTGCGCCGCCGATACTCGATCAGGTCGGCGACAGTGACCATCTTCAGCCCGTGCCGCTCGCAGTACGGGATCAGGTCCGGCACCCGCGCCATCGTCCCGTCGTCGTTCATGACCTCGCAGACGACGCCGGCCGGGTTGAGCCCCGCGAGGCGCGCGAGGTCGACCGCCGCCTCGGTCTGGCCCGCTCGCTGGAGGACGCCACCGTTGCGGGCGCGCAGCGGGAAGACGTGGCCGGGCTGGACGAGATCGCCGGGCCCCTTGCTCGGGTCGATCGCGACCTGGATCGTCCGCGAGCGGTCGGGCGCGGAGATGCCGGTGCTGATCCCCTCGCGGGCCTCGATCGAGATCGTGAACGCCGTGCCGAAGGGCGTCTCGTTGCGCTCGGTCATCGGGCGCAGAGCCAGCTCCTCGCAGCGCTCCTCGGTGAGGCAAAGGCAGATCAGGCCACGCCCGTGCGTCGCCATGAAGTTGATCGCCTCGGGCGTCGCGAACTGCGCCGCGATGGTCAGGTCGCCCTCGTTCTCGCGGTCGGCCGCGTCGACGACAACGACGAACTTGCCCTGACGAATGTCCTCGATCGCCTCTTCGATCGAGGCGAACGTCGAGCTGGTGGCGGTCTCCATCTCGCGGATGATCGTACCGCTCACCGCTGTGCGAGCCGCTCGAGGTATTTCGCCAGCACGTCGGCTTCGAGGTTGACCGGGTCGCCCGGCCCAAGCGCCGAGAGCGTCGTTTCGCCGAGGGTGTGCGGGACGAGCGCGATGCCGACGCCCTCGTCGTCAACGGCGGCGACGGTGAGCGAGACGCCGTCGACCGTGAGCGAGCCTTTCTCGACGCAGTAGTGCTGGAGCTCGGGAGGCACGTCGAGCCAAAGCCGGGCGCCGTCGCCCTCGCGCTCGAAGGAGCGCACGCGGCCGATGCCGTCGACGTGCCCCTGGACGTAGTGGCCGCCGAGTGGATCGCCGGCTCGGAGCGCGCCCTCGAGGTTCACCTCGGCGCCCTCGACGAGCTCGGAGAGCGTCGTGCGCGCGAGGGTCTCGGGGACCGTGTCGAAGACGAGCTCGCCGTTGCCGCTCGCGACGGCGGTCAGGCAGCAGCCCGCGACGGCCACCGAGTCGCCGAGCCCCGTCTGCGCGGCGGTGAGCGGGGCGGCGATGCGGACGGTGAGCGAGTCGCCGTCGCCGTTCAGCTCGGCGGAAACGACTCGGCCTTTCTCGCGCACGATTCCCGTGAACACGCCGCCAAGGCTACCCCGGCCCGCGCGGTGAGAAGTCGCGCTTTCGTGACGCTTCCGTGACAGACACGTGCGCCTCCCCCCGATACGCTCGCCTCGGGGAGGAGGCCGGGCGAACCGAACTAGAAGCCCTCCTGGAGGACCAAGGGGCTCAGCCGCCCAGAGCGAGCGCCTCGAGGGTCTCGCGGGCGACCATCTGGAGCTCTCCGCGACGTGACTCCTCTGCCAACTCGGCTCGAAGCTCGTCCACAGCCTCCGCCTGATCCGGCGCGAGCTCCGCTACGCGCGCTGACTCGAGCTCCCGCCGGAGCTCGCCTTCGCTGACGTGCCCGGCGAGCCAGCCGGAGATCACGGTCACGAGGCGGTCGTCCGCCCGCCTGGTCTGCTCACGGCTCATGGACATAGGCAGTCAGAAGAACGTCCTCTCCGACCTGCTCACAGGACAAACGCCGCAGCTCGACCGGGTCGGGCAGCGCGGCCAACGGCCCCGGCCCGGCGCCCGAAAGCCTCGACGCCACGAAGACGAGCAGTTTGTCCACGAAGCCGGCCGCGAGGAACGAGCTCGCCAGCGTCGGCCCGCCCTCCAGGAGCAGGGCGCGGACGCCCTCCCCGGCCAGCTCCCTGAGCTCCTCCTCGAGCTCCCCGGAGCGGAGCTCGAGCTCCGACCCCTCGGGCAGCGGCCCGCTCCCGAACGCAAGCCGCCGCGGCTGCCGCGACACCTCCACCTCGCGGGCCGTGAGCGCCGGGTCGTCGGCCCGTACCGTTCCCATGCCGACCGCGACGGCGTCCGACGCGGCGCGCAGCTCGTGCACCCGGCGACGGCTCTCCTCCCCGGAGACCCATCGCGATCCCGGCACGGTCACCCGACCGTCCAGCGTCATCGCGACCTTGTACGTCACGAACGGCCGGCCCGCCGAGATCCAAACGCGCCAGGCCTCGTTCTGAACCCGCGCTTCCCAGGAGTCGAGCACCTCCACCTCGACGCCGCCCGCGCTCAGCCGCTCGAAGCCCTTCCCGTCGACCTTCGGGTTGGGGTCGCCGGCCCCCGCTACGACCCGCGCGACCCCGGCCTCGACAACCGCGTCGGCGCAGGGCGGCGTGTCGCCGTGATGCGAGCACGGCTCGAGCGTCACGTACAGCGTCGCTCCACGAGCCCGCTCTCCGGCAGCCTGCAGCGCGGCCACCTCGGCGTGCGGGGACCCCCGCCCCGCGTACCAGCCCTCGCCGACGACCTCACCGTCGCTGACGACCACCGCGCCGACCAGCGGATGCGTGTAGTCGACGTTCCCCCGCCCGCGCTCCGCGAGCTCGAGCGCGCGCTGCAGGCTCACGACAACGCGCGCACGAGCTGCCGATACGCGCCGGCCGGATCCTCGCCACCGAAGATCGCGCTGGCGGCCACGAAGAGCCGTGCGCCCGCATCGAACAGCTCGCCGATGTTCGCGGGGCCGACTCCCCCGTCCACCTGCACGGGCATCGTCTCCGGCAAGAGCTCGCGCAGGCGGCGCACGCGCTCGACCGACTCGGGAATGAACGCCTGGCCCGAGTAGCCGGGGTGGACGCTCATGCAGAGGACGAGATCGACCTCCGCCTCGATCGCGGCCGCCGCCGCCTCGTCGACGCTCGTCTCGGGATTGAAGACCAGTCCGACCTGAAGTCCCTGCTCGCGTGCGAGCCCGACGACCGCCGCCAAGTCGCGGGACACCTCGAAATGCACGGTAACGCTGTCCGCGCCGGCCTCGCGGAATTGCTCGACATGCCGTTCCGGCGCCTCGACCATGAGGTGGCAATCGAGCACCGCACCGGCGGCGTGAACGCGCGGCGCGATCGACTGGAGCACGATCGGCCCCATCGTGATGGGCGGAATGAAGTGGCCGTCGCCCACATCGAAGTGGAAAACCCGCACGCCCGCCTCGAGCAGCTCGTCGACCTGCTCACCGAGGCGCGCGAAGTCGGCCGCGTACAGCGAGGGCTCGACCTCGTAGTCCCGTGCCCATTCCGCCCAGGTCACGAGGGCGATCTTAGGAGGGTTTGGCGGAACCTGGCCCGACGGCACAGACGTGGTTTCGTCAAGCCCTCCTTAGTCGGGCGATGAAGAACCCCGATGTCCGATGGCGATGCGGCAGCGTGAGCAGGAACTCCGGCCGGCGCGGATGCGCGAACTGCGGCCACTCCTCATGGAGCGACTCGACCTTGAGGCCACTCGCATCGACGACGGCCTCGTTCTCCTCGGAGCTGATCGTGCAGACGGAGTAGACGACCGTCCCGCCGGGCCGCACCCGTTCGGCGGCGACACGCAGCAGGTCGCGCTGCAGCTCCGGCAGCGGCTTCCCGCGCCAGCGGAGGTCGGGCCGTGAAGCGAGGACGCCAAGCCCGGAGCACGGCGCATCGACGAGGACCCGGTCGAAGTCGCGGAGCTCTGCGGGCAGCGCCAGGGCGTCGGCGTTCACTACGCGGACGTTCGTCGCACCGAGGCGCGCGCAGTTCTCCTCCAGCTCGCGCGCGCGTCCCGGGTGAAGCTCAACGGCTGTCACCTCGCCGGCGAGCTGCGTCGCCTTACCGCCAGGTGCCGCGCAGAGGTCGAGGACGCGCTCACCCTCCAGGCTCCGCACGCAGAGGCCCGCGAGCTGCGATCCGCGGCTCTGCGGCCAGATCAGCCCAGCGCGCAGCGCGTCCTCGTTGACGCGCTCGACGTGCAGCGCGTCTGGAATCTCCGGGTCGGGCTGCCCTTCGGCCTCGCCCTCCTTACGCCGGTTCAGCCGCACGACCGTCTCGGCCGGTTCGTTCTGCGCCCCCATCAGCGCTATCGCGTCCTCACTCCCGAGCTCGCGCCACCACAGCTCGGCGACCCAGTCGGGATAGGAGTGCTTCACCGCCGCCTCAGCCGCACTCGCATCCCCGAGCGCAGCTACGAGGTCGCGGAGGCCGAGCGCCAGTCGGCGCATGATCGCGTTGGCGAAGCTCACCGCGCGCTCCAGCCTCGCAGCACGCACGAGCTCGACGGTCTCGTTCACCGCCGCATGGACGGCGACCTCGGAGAACGCGAGCTGGTACGCGCCCAGCCGCAGCGCCGCGCGGACGGGCGGATCGAGCTTCGCCACCGGCCGGCGCCCGAGCGTCTCGATGCCGTGGTCGAGCGTCCGAACGCGCTGGATCGTCCCGTACGCGAGCCGCTGCGCCAGTGCGCGGTCGCGCGGGTCGAGCCCCTCCGCCGCCGCCGGAAAGGCGCGGTCGGCGTACGCATCCTCCTCGAACACCCGCAGCACCGTGTCGAAAGCGGCCCGCCGCGCCGGTGAGACGCTCATCGCAAGCCGCGCAGAAACGCCTCGTAGTCCATGCGCCGCCCACCGTCGGGCTGCACGTCGACGGGGACGAGCTTCCCGTCCTCGACTTTCGCCCGCCAGATCGTCACGGGCCGGCCGTGCAGCTCCGCCCGCGCGCCGATGTGCGGCGACAGGGCCCGCACGCGATCGACGAGCTCCTTCGCGGGCCGGCTCCAGTCGAGCTTCCGGTCCTCAGGTGTGATCTTCTCGGCGTACGTGACGCCTTCCTCGGGCTGCGGCGTGAAGCTCGGCTCGGGCAGGACGTCGTCGATCAGCTCGGCTCCGAGCTCGGCCGCCCGCCCCGCCACCGACCCGAAGTCGTCCTCCTCCCCGACCGGGAACGCGCGTTGCGCCGCGATCGGCCCGGCGTCGAGCGCCGGCACGAGCTTGATGATCGTGACGCCCGTTTCCGGGTCGCCCTCCATCAGGGCGCGCTCAATCGGCGCCGCCCCCCGCCAGCGCGGCAGCAGCGACGGATGGACGTTGAGCCAGAGCGCGCGGTCGAGCACTGCCTCCGGAATCAGCGCGCCGTAGGCCGCGAGCACGACGACGTCCTCGTCCGGGTCGAAGTCCGAAATGCTCGCCGGCTGACGGACCTCGATCCCGAGGCGCTCCGCGACTTCCTTCGCCGGCGGGGGCCCGACCCGGCGGCCCCGGCCCCGTGCGCGGTCGGGCCGGGTCAGTAGATACGCGATGTCGTGCTTCGCCGACAGCCGTGCGAGCACGTCGGCGCCGAAGGGCGCCGTCGCGGCAATCCCGATGCGCAACTACCGCACGATGACCGGTTGCGGCCGCAGCACCCCGAGCGCCTCACGCCGCGCGTCGGCCGTCGTCCGGTCGAGAATCAGGATCCCGTCCAGGTGGTCGAGCTCGTGCTGCGCGACCCGCGCCGGGAGGCCCTCGAGCTCCAGCCGCACCTCGTTGCCCTCGGGGCCCTGGGCCTCGACGGTCACGCGCTCGTGCCGCTCCACCGGGATCACGACGCCCTGGAGCGAGAGGCAGCCCTCGTCGTCGCTGACGCGCTCGTCGGAGGCGTCGACGAGCCGCGGGTTGACGAGCACCTGCGCCTCCTCGTCCGGATCGGGGCGCAGGACGAAGACGCGCCGGAGCACGCCGAGCTGCGTGGCGGCCAGCCCGAGCCCGTTCGCATCGCCCAGCAGGTGCCGCAGCTGCTCGACGAGCCGCACGAGGTCGGCGTCGAAGCTTTCGATGTCGTGGGCCTTCATCCGGAGCGCGGGGTCCGGGTACTGGCGGATCTGGGCAAGCGCGACCCGCCGCCTGGCCTCGGCCTCCGCATCGAGCTTCTCGTCCCGGACCTCGCCGACTTCGTCCGCCATCGCGCGAATCTTAGTTGCGGGCGCGATCACCTCTGACGGATCGACCGGTCATTTCAGACGGACGCACGAGCAAAGCCCGTGCGTCCTGAAGTCGGCATCGCAAGCGACGCCTTAGGTCACAGGTTCTGTGGGTCGACGTCGACTACAGCGGTGAGGCCAGCACGACGCATCGCCGGAGCCGCCGCAGCAAGAAGCCGGGCGGTCCGGGCAGCCAGCCGGCGAGGCTCGTCCGTCTTCGCGACGAGCTGGGCGCGGTGCTTGCCGCGGAGGCGGAAGAGCGGCGCGGGCCCGAGCAAGTCGCCGTCGAGCCCGGCACGCAGCTCCTCGAGGAGCTTCAGCCCCGACGCCTCCGACGGCGAGGTGACCAGCACGCGCACGAGGTGGCGGAAGGGCGGGTAGCCGAGCTCGCGCCGCCGCTCGAGCTCGTCGGCCAGGAAGCGCGGGACGTCGTGGCGCGCGGCGAGCTCCAGCGGCCGCGCGTCGGGCTGGAAGGTCTGGACGATCACACGGCCCGGCGCGTCCCGGCCGCTCCTGCCGGCGAGCTGGGTCACAAGCTGGAACGTCCGCTCCTCGGCTCGGAGGTCCGGCAGGCCGAGCCCCGTGTCCGCGTCGACGACGGCTGCAAGCGCAACGCCCGCGAAGTGATGGCCCTTTGCGACCATCTGCGTGCCGAGCAAGACGGCGCGGTCGGTGTCGCGGAAACGGCGCAAGGCCCCGGCCAACTCCTCCGGCCGAGCGGTGGTGTCCGCGTCGAGCCGGATCAGCTCGAGCTCGGGCACCTTCTCCGCCAGCTCGCGCTCGAGCCGCTGCGTCCCCGCACCGATTCGGGCGAGCTCGACCGAGCCGCACGAAGGGCACTCGGAGGGCGACGGCTCGGCGTGCCCGCAGTGGTGGCAGCGAAGCATCTCGTCGCGGTGGAGCACGAGCGCGACGTCGCAGTCGGGACAGCGGAAGGTCGTGCCGCAGGCGCGGCAGTGGAGCGCGGGCGCCATGCCCCGGCGGTTCAGCAGCAGGATCGCCTTGCCGCCCTTCTCTGCGATCTCCCCGAGCCCGGCGAGGAGCGGAGCCGAGAGTGGATAGCCCGCCTCGCGCCGTAGGTCGACGATCCGCACGGGCGGAAGCCGGCCGCCGAGCCGCTCGCGCAGCTCCAGCCGCTCGAGCGCCGCCCAGCTCTCCGGCCGCGGCGTCGCGCTCCCGTAGACGACGGTCGCACCTTCGAGCGCAGCGCGCTTCGCGGCGACGGTGCGCGCGTCGTAACGCGGGTCGGACTCCTGCTTGTACGACGGGTCGTGCTCCTCGTCGACGCAGATCAGCCCGAGACCGTGCATCGGCGCGAAGATCGCCGAGCGGGCGCCGACCACGATGCGGGCCTCGCCGCGCGCGATCCGCTCCCGCTCGTCCCGTCGTTCTGCGTCGGTCAGGCCCGAGTGGAGCAGCGCGACCGAGTCGCCGAACCGCGTCCGGAACCGCCCCACGGTCTGGGGCGCGAGCGCGATCTCTGGCACGAGGACGATCGTCCCGAGCCCGCGTTCGAGCGCCCGCGCGGCCGCCTGGAGGTAGACCTCGGTCTTGCCGCTCCCGGTCGGCCCGTAGAGCAGGAACCGCCCTCCCTCGGCGATCCTGGCGAGCGCCTGCTCCTGGTCCGGGCTGAGCTGCGCGGGCTCCGCCTCCCCCTCGAGTGACTGCCGCTCCACCGGCGAGGCTTGCTCCTTGCGCCGCTGCCGCCGGACGGGAGCGACAAGCTCGAGCGCGCGGGCCGGGGTCGAGCCGTAGTACTCGGCGATCCAGAGCGCCAGGTCGACGAGCGCCGGTGGCAACTCGTGGACGACCGTCTCGACCGGAAGCGTCTTCACGCCGAGAGGCGCCGCATCGACGACCTCGACGACGACCCCTCGCGCCCGCGAGCGGCCGAACGGCACCGAGACGACCGCGCCCTTCCCCGCGCCGTCCGGCAACTCGTAGGTGAACTCGCGCGAACTTAGAGCACGCGCCGTCACGAGCGGCACCACCAACCCGTAGCGCATGGAGTTGAGGCTAGACGCCGGCGGCGACGAGCACGAAGTCGGTGGCGAACCCGAGCGTCAGGCCGAGCAGCAGCCCCCATGCCGTCACCGTCTTCGAGGTGAAGAGCCTGCAGACGTTCAGCAGCTCGGTCACGACGTAGAGGATCGACCCTGCCGCAAGTGTCAGGAACAGCACCGAGACCGCTGTCGACGTCCAGGCCTGGCCGACGATCGTGCCGAGGAACGTCGGCCCGCCGCCGATCACGCCCATCAGGCCGAGGAACCGCCAGCTCGGCGGCTCGCTGTCGCCCGCGAGCGGCGCGACGATCCCGAAGCCCTCGGTCGCGTTGTGGAGCCCGAACCCGATCACGAGCACATAGGCGAGGCTCAGCGTTCCCTTCGCGCCGGCCTGGCCGATCGCGAGGCCCTCGGAGAAGTTGTGCAGCCCGATCCCGCTGGCGATGAAGAGCGACAACCAGCGCGCGGGGGTCAGGCCCGTGAAGTGCGACCGCTCGAGCTCGCCCGCCGATGCAGCGCCCGGCCCGAGGAAGCTCTTGCGCCGGCGAGCCTTCATCCAGGCGTCGTAGTAGACGAGAGTCAGCAGCCCGAGCGCGAACCCGCCGAACGCGAGCGCGGAGAGCCACGAGAAGCGTCCCCAGTGCGAGGCGCTGAGCGCGTTTTCCACCGGCTCGATCGCCTCCTTGAGGACATCCCAGAAGAGGAACAGCAGGATCCCGGTGGCGGTCGCGCTGAGGAACGCCTTGAAGGTCTGGCCGACGTCGTGCATCCGGCCCATCGGCAGGCCGATGAAGATGGTCAGCCCGGCGAGGGCGCCGAGCGCGAGGATCTGGGCAGTACTCACTTGTAAGGCTCACCTTACATCCGCGGCTCCGCTTGCGGTGCCGCCTTCAGGACGCGCCGGCTTTGCCGGTGCGTCCGTCTGAAATGACCGGTCGAAACGATGGCCGTCGGCCGCATCGGTGATCGGGACATAGACTCGTCGCATGGCCCAGGGGCATTCGGTCGACGAGTACCTGGAGACGATCTACTTCCTCGCGTTCCCGATCGGCGAGTACCGGCCGCAGGCCTCAGGAGCGCCGACGCTGGCCGCAAGGGTCGCCGAGATGCTCGGTGTCTCGCGCGCATCCGCCGGGGAGATGCTGAAGCGGCTCGAGGGCGAGGGCCTGGTCGAGCGCGGCGAGCACAAGGAGGCGCTGCTGACGCCGAAGGGCCGCGAACGGGCGGAGCGGGTCGTCCGCCGGCACCGGCTGATCGAGCGCCTGCTGACCGACTTCATGGGCTACACGGCCGCAGAGGCGCACGTCCATGCGGACGAGATCGGCGAGAGCTTCAGCGACGACATGATCGAGCGGATCGACGAGCGGCTCGGTCATCCCGAGCGCTGCCCGCACGGCTGGCCGCTGGACACGGAGGCCGAGCAGGCCGAGAACCGCGAGCTCGCCCCGCTGGCCGACCTCGAGCCGGGGACGCGCGCCGAGATCGTCCGCCTCGCGGAGCACGACGGCGAGCTCCTGCACTGGTTCTACGACCAGGGCTTCGTGCCGGGGACGGAGCTCGAGGTCCGCGAGGCGCAGCCGGCCGCGGAGCAGCTCACGGTGCAGATGAACGGCGACGAGCGCGCGATCAGCGAGAAGGCCGCCGCCGGGCTCTTCGTCCGGCCCGTTTGAAGCCCGTCGCGCTGACCTTCGACGACGGTCCTTCCGCCTGGACCCCGCTGGTGCTCGATCTTCTGCGCGAGCACGGGGCGCGCGCGACCTTCTTCGTGATCGGCCAGCGGGCGCGGGAGCACCCCGACCTCGTGAAGCGAATCGTCGCGGAGGGCCACGAGCTCGGGAGCCACACGCTGACGCATCCGCGGCTGACCGAGATCCCGGAGGACGAGGTGCGACAGGAGATCACCGGCGGCCTCGCCGCGATCGAGGAGGTCCTGGGCCAGCGCCCGACGCTCTTCCGCGCGCCGGGGTTCCACGCCGATGAGCGCGAGCTGGCGATCGTCGAGGAGCTCGGCCTCGAGGCGGTCTTCGCCCACGTCGACCCGCAGGACTGGCGCCCCGAGCGCGACTCGCACACGATCTTCAGCCTCGTGCTGCGAGACCTCCGCGAGGGCGTGATCGTCGATCTGCACGACGGCTTCCCGCCCCCGCCGACGAGGTCCCGCGACGACTGCACGCCGACCGTCGAGGCGCTGGACCACCTGCTGCCCTGCCTCCGCCCGGAGGGTTTCGAGACCGTGACGATCTCCGAGATTCGCCGGTCTTAGCGCGGCACACTCGGCTCGGCCAGCGTGCGGGAAGGTCACTTCAGCGCGTGGCGGCGCTTAGAGGCCGGCCTCCTCCTCGTGGACTCTCAGTTCAGCAGGTCGAAACTTGTGCGCTCAGCGAAGAGCATCCTCGAAACGCGGGTCGTCGCGTACGGCGGCGAAGTCGTCGTCTCTGCGTGCGTCCTCTCGGAACCGCGGGAGCAGCTCGACCGACCGTCGGAGGTGGGCGAACGTGTCGTCGCCCGTGTCGCCCGCGAGCGTTGCGAAGCAGGCGTAGTTGTAATGCAAGCCCGCGTGGTCCGGCATGTGCTCGAGGGCAGCGCGGACTGCTTCGAGCGCGTCGGCGTAGCGTTGCTCGCCGTAGGCGATCATCGACTCTCTGTGGAACGGCCACGCCTCACCCCAGTCGACTCCCTGGTACGCCTCGCCGGGTGTCGCGCCGACAGCGAGGACGGTTCCGTCCCCGGTCGCCTTCCGGCGTGACTCCGGCCGGACGGACACGAATGTCCCGGCAGGCGCGTCGAACGTCTCCCCATCGACCTCGAAGGTCGCGTTTCCCTCGAGCACGACGTACAGCTCCTCCTGGCCCGACCCGGCCTCGTCGTGCTCGCCGATCAGCGCGCCGTCCTCGCCGGGCGTGTAGGCGTTGATCCCGAAGGCGTGGATCCCGAGGTGCTCGCGCACCGGAATATCTCTGCCGCGCCGCTCGATGTCGTCGAGGTGGGCGACCTGCCACTTCGGCTTGTCGTTCATGCGATCACCTCCGTGTAACGCGGGCCGTTGCGAATCATCGATCGTAGCCGCGGTCTAGAGCCTCGCCGGATTTCGTCACGTCGAGGGGTGGCAAGCGTGGGTTGCGCCAGCGTTCGCCAATGACGCCCTGAACCACATTCGGCTGGCCTAGTTCTCCTGCGTCGCGACGATGCTCGGCCAGACCTGGCCGAGCGCGCCGCGCAGTGTGCAGCGCGCGATCGGCTGGCCGCCCTCATCGCTGTCGTTCGCCGAAGAGATGCGCGCGACGGCGCGGTAGCCGGTGCAGAAGTCGGCGGCGCGACGGGAGTAGCCGACCACGAGCGCGCGGCGCCCGGCCGCGCGCGGCCGCCAGTAGCGCATCGTCACCTCGGCCGACGCCACGGGTGGCAGGTCGCGGCCGAACAGGACGAGTGCGCCCGCTTCGCCGTAGTTGTCCGTCACGATCACGTCTGTTCCCGCCGCGTGCCGCTCCACCAGACGAACGTAGACGGGCCAGCCGACCTCGGACTGATAGTCGCCGCGTGCCTTGATGATCCCGTGCCGGACGGCCGTTCGTAGGGGCAGTACCGGCAGCGTGAGTGGCAGGACGAGCAGGCCGATCGCCGCGAACACGGCGCCTGCGACCAGGAGACGGCGAGACGTCAGCCAGCGATTGAGTGGGATCGCACCGGCGGCGAGTGCGAACAGCAGCACCGGCAGGGCGTAGTACGACTTTCCTCCGAGCACGAAGTACGCGACGACGGTGCCGACGACCGTCCAGCCGAGCGGGCGCAGCGCGCGATCGCGGACGAGCGACACGACTCCGGCGACAGCGACCGGAAACGCCACCGCCGTGAGCAGGACTACATTGACGAGGAAATGCGGCCGCGTCTCATCGCTCCCGCTCGGCGGCGGGTTCAGGAACCAATGCACGCTCGTCCAGCCATGCCGAGCCTCCCAGACGAGGTTCGGGACGAGCAAAACAGCCGCGATCGCCACTGCTAGCGGGAAGCCCGACGAGCGTAGGACGTCGCGCCGCCAGACGAGGAACGTCGCGATCAGCAGGACGAGGACGACGGCGATCGTGTACTTCGTCTCCAGTGCGATGCCGGCGGCGACTCCGAGCAGCGGCCATGAGCCGCGCCCAAGTGCGAGCCGCAGCGCGAGCCAGAGGACCACCATCGTCGTCAGCTGGTCGAGCGCGACCGGCTGGAACAACAGGTTTGTTCCCAACATGCCTGGCGAGAACCCGATCACAACCGCCGCGAGCGTTTGCGCACGGCGCGTCGCCCCGAGTTCTCGAGCTACGAGGACACCGACCAAGACCGTTCCCGCGCTTGCGAGGATCGTGAACGCGCGAAGACCGATCAGCGACCAGCCGAATAGCTCTCGGGCCAAGGCCGCGACCAGCGCCGTCACCGGCGGAAACTCGACGTACCCGCCCTGAAGATGCAGCCCGGCGACGGCGTAGTACAGCTCGTCGCGGTGCCAGCCGTATCGTCCGGCGACGGCAAGCTCCAGCGCGCACTTCAACGCGACGACGATGAGAACAGGCCTGAC
>Ga0307312_10000083_pt1 | contig 34094 bp, 40 predicted proteins | sample ER_DNA_202_FD_194489 | JGI IMG/M metagenome (GOLD analysis project Ga0307312, IMG submission 194489) | Bulk soil microbial communities from the East River watershed near Crested Butte, Colorado, United States - ER_DNA_202 | ecosystem: Environmental > Terrestrial > Soil > Floodplain | place... | reverse complement strand
CGGGAATGCCCGCCGACTAAGAATAAATTACCGCCGAACCGAATGTGGGCGGTCAACCTACCGGAATGAATCCGGTGCGGCTGCGTTATAAGATCGGTTGCAATGAACGTGAGAATCCACGCTCCGATGTAAGCGATGATCCCTCCGCCAGTCTTTGGGCCCTTGCGTGGATGTTTCCCCTCGGCCTCGCTGCTGTCATCAACCGTCACGCTGCCAATGCCGGAGGATGTGGCATTTCTTTCGCGTGCATCGCCGTGTACGCATTCCCTATCTCATTTTACTGGTCGAAGTGCTATCAATCATCGTGTTTGCAATCTTCCGACACGGAATCACTGGGACTCCGCATAGCAACGCCCCCGCGACTAAAGACTAAAGGGTTTGAGTTTGAAGGTAGGCAATGGTTAGTTTGTTATGCAGGTGTCAATCATAAAGAAGTCATGACCCGGACTTGAGGAAAATAGTCGCTTTGAAATCGAAATAACACTTGTAATAGTCCGAGGGACGCCCTTCTAGCTTATGCCCATCGATCGGAGCGTACGAATCGGAATTATTTCCAGCTTGATCGCGTCCTGTGCGTTCGTTCTGTTATTCGAACCGATTCTGCGATGGGTTGGGAGATTTTTGTTCGGGGGTGGGCGGGTAGTATTCGGAGCTTATACAGATCGCTTGTTTGAACAGGCAGCGTTACTCACGCCACCTGATCCCAGCTTGTTTCTATATGTGTTTGTCATGGGCGGAATGGCATCTTTAGCAATTGGTCTTCTCACGTCCATGATCGTCGCCCGGCGTTCCCCTCGAATCCCGCGCGTTGAGCGCGCTTCTCGCTTTCCAATTGTGGTTGTGATTCTCGCCGGACTTTTCGCAGTCGTTGCATTCGGCGCGATATTAATGAGTTCTTTGAAATCCGAATCATTTCCAGTTTTCGGCAGCATATGACTGCTATTGCCCCATTCATATCTCCGGATGAAGAACGGCTCCTCTATAGCCGCTGGACGCAGATGAGATCCGAAGAGGACTATCGAAGGATTTATGCGGATGTGGAAAGAATTGCTCAGACACACGGCATTCGATTGCCGGAGAATCTCATATTTTCTTACAAAAGACTTTGAGCCCCACTTGTTCCCGTACCTAATCTAGCGCGTCTTTCGATCCATGTGAGCGGAAGTGTGCGTGTCGAGACAAGCAATTTCGTTATCAGACCGTCACCTGGCGGAAGGCTGATAGGAAACTTTCCATCTCGGACTTTTTGCCGATGGTGACACGCATATAATTTGGCAGCGCAGGGAACAATCGACCGACTTGCACGTTGCGTTCTTTCAACGCTTTGATCAGCGGCACGACCGGACGTTTTACATCGAACATGATGAAGTTGGCCTGCGACGGGATTTGTTCGTAGCCCATTTTATCTAACTCGGCGGTCACGAATGTTTTCGCTTCGCTAATGAGACGCTTGCCGTTTGCGACCTGCTCCGCGTCGTTCAAACTCGCAATGGCCGCGGCCAGCGCCATGCAGTTGACGCTATCCCACATTTGATGCGGGTGCATGCGCTCGATTGTTTCCTTTTGCGCGACGCAGTAGCCGCAGCGCAATCCGGCCATGCCGTAAATCTTTGAGAACGTGCGCGCGACGATCAGGTTCGGATGATCCTTGACCAGCGGGATCACGCTTTCGTAGTCGGGACTGTCCGCATAGTGGAAGTAAGCTTCGTCTACCAGAATCATCGTTTGGTGCGGCGTTTTTGCGATAAAGTTGTGCAATTCATTCTTGAGCGTAATGCTCGCGGTGGGATTGTTCGGGTTGCAGATGTAAATCAAGCCGTCCTTCGCCGCGGTGCCCATCTTCGGCAGATCGTGACTGAAGCTCGACGTGAGAGGAATTTTCACGACCTCAGCGCCGTTCGCGGTCGAGTAAGTCAGGAGCGCTTCGAAAGTCGGATCGGCCGCGATCAGTTGGCCAAGTTTCGGTCCAGTGAATGTTTCCGCACACAATTTGAGAATTTCGCTCGAACCGTCGCCGAGCGCGATTTGTTCGCGATTGACGCTGTTCAATCTTGCCAGAGCATCGATCAATTCGTCGTTATGTTCATCGGGATAACGACACGACAGACCGAACGAGTCCGTCATCGCTTTGAGCGCTTTCGCCGAAGGCCCATAAGGATTTTCATTGGAGCTCAGACGCACAACGCCCGTAGTTGCCGATTGTGGGACTGGCTCAGCAATGAGGGAAGACGCGGGCCTAACAACTGCGGCAGCCGCGCCGACGCCTAACAGCTGCGTAAATTTACGACGAGAAATGGACATGCTATTCATTAGAATCTTTGAAACCTCCTCAACTTGACTTAATAAATAGTTTCGCGACGAAATGCGAGGCTGAAGTGCGCCGAATTATTTTTCGTAGGAAGTCTCGGAGCGAGACGTCTACATTCGACGATGATTTTTGGACTGCTGAAACAGCACCGACGGCGTCGACTGCGGGCTCAGCCTTTTCCAAAAGACTGGCTTGGGACAATCGAGCGCAACGCTCCGTTTTTCCAAAGGCTTTCCGTCAATGATCAAACCGAGCTTCTAGGCCACATCCAAGTGTTTCTCGCCGAAAAACGTTTTGAAGGTTGTGGCGACCTTGGACTCACTGATGAAATCTGTCTGACTATCGCAGCGCAGGCTTGCCTTCTCCTTCTGCACCGCAAAACCGACTACTTCCCTCGCTTGCTCACAATTCTTGTTTACCCATCAACATACATGGTGGAAGAGAAACGGCACCTTGAAGGTCCTGTATGGGAAGAAGGGCGCACGGCTCGCCTGGGCGAAACCGGACGCCAGCTGGGAGCTCTGGTACTCGCCTGGGATGCAGCCAAATCCGGTGCAACTGATCCCTCGGATGGCAAAAACGTCGTCCTGCATGAATTTGCCCACCAGCTTGACTTCGAAAACGATGCCGCGGATGGCGCGCCGGCATTGGCAACGCGCGGGCAGCAATTGTCCTGGAGCGAAGTCATGAGAACCGAGTTTGCGTCACTGCGTGCTGCCGATGAGACCGGAATACCCACGCTTCTCGATACCTATGGAGCCACTAATCCCGCTGAGTTTTTCGCCGTATCAACCGAGGCGTTCTTCGAGCGGCCATGTGCGCTACGCAGTCGTCATCCAAGACTGTACGCGGAACTGCAGCGCTATTTTCGACAGGACCCAGCCGAATACTCCGCCGAGGAGAAACACTGTCGTTGATGTCGATCTCCTTCTTATTTCAGCACGCCGCACAGACGCCAATCAACTCGCAGAATTTCTTCATGTCGATGTTGCCCCCGGAGACGATCGCGACAATCGGCCCTTTGCCGGCCTTTCCGGTCAAGGCAGCCGCGACTGGCAAGGCGCCTGCGCCTTCGGAAATAATTCTCGTCTTTTCCGCCATCAATCGCATCGCTTTCTTTGTTTCCTCCAAGCTGACCACGATGTAGCCGTCCACAACCGGTTTCATCCGATCCCACATCCGCGGGAACATGCTTTGGCCACCAGCGCCGTCTACGAACGATTGCTTGAAGTTCTCGAACACTTGCGGCGATCCTTTTTCGAGCGAAAGCGCTGCGGGTGCGGCCGTCTCCGGCTCGACGCCGAAGACTTTGATCGCGGGCTTGAGCGCTTTGATCGCGCTGCCGACTCCCGTAATAAGCCCGCCGCCTCCTATGCTGGCGATCACCGCTGTCGCGTCGGGCGCGTCTTCAAGAATTTCGAGACCCATCGTTCCATGGCCGGCGATGAAATTGTGATCGTCGAACGGGTGCACAAAGGTTCCTTCGGCTCCGGGAAACGAACGTTCCTCGAGCGCTTTCCAAGCAACGTCGTACGGGACGGGCATTAATTTCGCGCCGAGCGCGCGCATTCGCTCGAGCTTCGATTCGGGCGCGGTCTCGATCACGACAACGGTGCAAGACACACCCGCTTGTCGCGCAGCATACGCGACCCCCTGTCCGGCATTTCCGGCGCTAATTGTCCAGACGCCACGCTTGCGCTCGGACTCGGAGAGCATCGCCACGGCGTTGGCAGCCCCACGCAGTTTGTAAGCGTTAATCGGCTGTAGGTTCTCCAGCTTGAGCCGTATGTCCGGATAGTCGGGTCCGAGTTCGAGGCGGACCATCGGCGTGCGCACGATAGTCGCTACGATTCGTTTACGTGCTTCTCGTATTTCCGAGAGTTCGATCGGCCTGACAGGTTCGAGCTTTGCGGACATTGTCGATCTTCTTCTAGCGCGTGAATGAATTCGCGCCAGCCATATCTGGAGATGCGGAATGATTGAACGCCCTAGGGCATATGCATGTCTCAGCATTCACCATGATCAAAATTACAGTTTCAGCATTAGTCGCGGCCGCGATGCTCATCGCGTCCAGCGCGTTCGCAGGGGACAAAGCGTGTTGTGCAAAAGGCGTGTCGAATACTGAGAACACGGCATGCGCTGATTTGGCAGCGCTGAATCTCACTCCGGATCAAAAGACCAAAATCGAAGCGTGGCAAGCCGAGTGCATGAAGGGTGGCTGCACAAAGGAAAGCCGCAGAACATTCCTCAAACAGGCAAAGGGAATTCTTTCGGCCGAGCAGTTCGCGCAGCTAAAAGCAGAGTGCAGGAAATCTGCGCAGGCAAAGAAAACCGAGACCTGATCGTCCGATGGATTCGATCTAAAATATTTCAACTCATGATCGCGCCGGAAGAAATTTCGGCGCGATTTTTCTTTTTCAAAATCCGCACGCGCTGATTGCTGAGTTCGGGATGAAATGCTCGACGTCATCTAAGAGTTTTTTCGAGTAGATCGGCAAGACGCCAACCGGCTTTATGCAGTTCCTCGCGCACGACATTCGCCGCCCAAGCACGGTAAGCCATATGGTCTGGCATAGGTTTTTCTTCGGCTTCGCCAGCTGCCAGGACGCGATCTTCTTCCTGCAACGGATGCACGTTTGTAAATTGCAATCGCTCATGTGCCTCGCGCGCAACTGGCAAAATTTCGTCCGCCCATGCTTCCGCATATTTCCTGATCTCGAGATTTGCTGGCATCCGCCAGTTCCCGGGTTCATGCGTGGCCATCTCGTGAACCAATTGTTTTCTGAGCGGCTCGATTTGTTCCCGGAGTTCGCCTTTTCGTAACGTGTTCGGCACCTCCGGAAAGAGCACATTTACTGCGTCATAATCCCAAAAGCCGTGAAGGTTCTTCTTACGAATACCGCGGCCGCGCGGAGGCTCATCGCTTAGTTCCAGCGTAAATGTGTTTCCGCCTTCATCTGGCAGGCATGAACTATCCCTGTCTGGATCAGCGACGCGACATTGTGCGCCGAAATATGTGCGCCCACATGCAGCGGCTGATGAATGTCGCCTACATAATGGGCTAACAAAATGATAGCGACAGGCTTGGTGATTCTGCGTTCGTTTGTCTCTGGGAGTCGCCCCTGGAGCACGTCAATACAGTAGGGAATCATGTGCACCACGTCCCATTTACTGCGGCCAGCGTTACCCTCCGCGTATTTCTCCACGCGTACGACTGGGACGTCTGTGTAGTGAAACCAATGGTGCGAAGGCATCGCTGAATTGGGATCATGTGTCGGTTGATTGGCGCGCCAGAAGTCGCGCAATTGCATGTCGATTTTCCGATAAGCGGTGTAGTGAAAAGTTCTCGGATCATCGACGCCTTTCTTGTCCCAACCTTTAATCTCGTCGGGAATGACAGCCGCTTTTTCCAATGTCATTCCGTTAAGCAACGCTCTGATCTTCGCCGCAGTGGACGTGTTCGCCAGTCGCTCATCAGCAATCGCCCCGACGATCTCGTGTCCAAGCGGGGCGTACGCTTGCAGCGGCGTAGCAAATCGGATGCTGAGAAAAATCGCCACGACCATGGCGTGACGAGGCACGAATCTCATTTTAGGAACTGGCCGACGATACGATTGAATCCACGGTTGCCCTACAAAAATCCAGACCAATTTTTTGCCCGGCCTAAACAAAACGTCGAGCCGCAAACAAAAATGAATTAGGCTGCGCTCTTCGAAAATTGCGCGTGTAGTTCTGCGATGCGTTTTTGGAGTTTTGAGAAATGCGATCCGGGCCAGTAAATTTGCCCGCACCCCGAACAGCGTCGGAACTCTTCGTAATAGATTTTCGTGAGCGGCTTTAGTTTCTCAATGATTTCAGCTTTGCCAACTTTCTCGAGTGGCGCATTGCAGCGGAGGCAACGCGTGAATGGAGCGATCGACCGGAGAAGATCAAAGCGACGGATTACCTCGATGGTTTGTTCTGTCGCATATTGGGATCGCGGATAATAACCGTTTTGCACAACCGCATGCATGAGCAAACGCCGGTCGCGCGTAAGCAGCGCTCGATTCTCACGCTGCATCACCTCTAGTAATTGTCGATCTTCGGCGGCGTTGAGATAAGCGACATCCAAGCCGAGCAGACGGAGATTGCGTGATAATCGTCCGAGATGGCCATCAGCCAGAAACTTGGTGAAATGAGTTATTTGCAATCGTTTGTTCGTAAAAAGCGTTGGCAGGAATCCCACGGGATAAACATCAACATCAACATCCACATCCGCTCTGAGTGTGTGATAAAAATCGACCGGTTGCCCATTGACGAGGATCAAATCAACCTCCGGATGCGGCACGCCGCACGACTCGATCACATCCTTTACAGACGTTTTTTCCGATAACCCGCGTTCGATAATTTCACGTCGCCGTTTGGATCCGAGAAAAAAAGAAAGATCGCCGTGGAAATTGAGCCGAACTGTGAAAGAGCTCACGTCATTTCTCGATTCGCGCGTCGGAATAGGCGTATTCAAATGTAGTCCCACGTGGCCGGGCCATGAAGCGGCCGGGACCAAGCGGTTCATCTTCGCCATAGTAGCAATCGATTTGCCACCGGCGCAGACCGCCGCCCGTATCGACAATTTTCCAACGCGTGCTGCCAAAAACTTCGCGCACAGTAGAAGAGGGCGTTTCGATGCCTGCGCCGCGACGCAACCCGCTCTGGCCTAGTTTTGCAGCAGCGGAGAAGCGCGCAACAAGAGTGCCGCCGCCGCCAGTCGGTTTCGAAGCAAAAGCAAATGAATCTCCGCCATTGTATCGAACGTAATCGCGGCCGTTAACCGGCGTAATGATCCGGCCGAAACCTTCCTTTTTCACTGAACGGAGGAAGTCTCTCGGATACTTGTGTCCATGCAATCCGGGGCGCGTTATCGGCGTCGCGTCAAATCCGCGCTCGAAAGTGAAACCCGATTCCATCGGAGTGTAGTAGAGAGTGCAGACGACGAAGTACTCGCCATTGTGACCCTGCGGGCGCCGCGCCAGTTTCTCATTTTCATAGGCAAGACGTTGCACCACCTCGGGCCACGGAATGTCCGCATGAATTTCGGGCAAGATCGACAATAACCCGGCGACAACAATCGCGCCGGCAATTAATCGCCGAAAATAGAGTCGATTGGGCCGCCGACTAAAACTTCGATGGGGAGATGTTTCCATTCGTATTCGTAAGGCGGTTGCTTCCACTGAAATTGTTCGGAGTAAATCTTGCGAATGCGTTTGATGATTTCCACTCCTGTCATAACCGGACAAAAAGTTTTACGGTCAATTACATGCAGTTGGGCGCCGCCACATAGTTCGCCGGCGAACTTGTGAAAAGTCGGCTGAAAATAGGTTTCGCGAAAATAAACGCCCGGCAGCTTCAAATCGTTTAGCTCGTGACAAAGCACGGCGGCATCGATGAATGGTGCGCCGAAAATTTCAAACGGTCGCGTCGTGCCGCGACCTTCGGAGATATTTGTGCCCTCGACCAAGCACATCCCCGGATAAACCGTCGCGGTGTCGAGCGTCGGCATGTTCGGCGACGGTATGACCCAGCGAAGGCCGGTTTGGTCGAACCACATCGCGCGCTCCCAATTTTTCATCGGCAAGATCGACAATCCGCAATTCGGGAATGCTTCGTCTCGGAATTGCCGGGCCAGTTCGCCTATCGTGCGGCCATGCCGCACCGGAATCGAATGTAAGCCTACAAACGACCGGTATTCCGGATCGAGGGCTGGTCCTTCGGTTGTAACGCCGTTGATCGGGTTTGGTCGATCTAGGACCAGAACATGAACGCCTGCTTTCTCGCAGGCGCCGATGCAGAGATACATCGTCCAAATGAAAGTGTAATAGCGCGCGCCGATATCTTGAAGATCAACAAGGAGAAGATCGATATCTTCCAGCATCTTCGCGGTTGGCTCGCGATGTTCGCCGTAGAGACTGTAGATCGGAATGCCGAGCCGTGAGTGCTCGTAGCTTTTCCATTCCACCATGTTGTCTTGTGTCTCGCCACGGAAACCGTGTTGCGGACCGAAGAACGCAGCCAGGTGAAATAGATCGCCGTTATGCTGCTCAAGAACATGCGACGTGTGGTCGAGCTTTGCCGAAACTGATGCTGGATGAAGTAATGCGCCGACACGCGCGCCGCGAAACTTTTCCGGCCAAAGCTCGCGCAAACAATCAATTGGCAGTTCGATGCCCACGGCTGTGGTTTAACACACCTGTAGAAATTTCGCGACGCCAGATTAAGTGTAGCGGCGGCTGTGTCAGCCGCCGGATTGCAAACTAGGCGCGTGGCACGAGCGCCTCTACAACTTTCGCCGCCTAACGAGGCCCGATACGACGAAGATCACAAGTGTGACCAGCGTTACGCATGTGCACACCTTCGCGAACAGTTCGCCATGGTACGTGTAAAAAGTTAACTCGTGTCCAGTTGGAACGTCGATCTCGCCGGTAAGCACGCCTTCAGTGAACGTGCTGCCCGTTTCATCCTGCAATATTTGCGTGACACGGCCGAACTCATTCACAAAGCAGGTGACGCCGGTGTTGGCCGCTCGAATCATCGGACGCCGCGTCTCGACGCAGCGAAAAATTGCGTTCGCCAGGTGTTGCTGCGAACCGGCAGAATGCAAGAACCATCCGTCGTTCGTAACGTCCGTGAGGAGGTTTGCGCCGTTGAGCACAAATTGCCGCGTCAGCTCGCCGATTGTGTCTTCGAAGCAAATCAATGGTGCGACCCGCACATCGCTATTCGTTAGGCGAAAGACAGTATAATCCTTGCCAGCATCGAAATCGCCCGGCACCCACCTGCTCGCCACAGCCGCAAACAGCGGAAATGAATGTCGCAGCGGAATATATTCACCGAAGGGCACGAGATGAAGTTTACGATAAACTTGCATCTTCTGGCCGGCATCCGAGACCAGCAGCGCCGCGTTGTAATCATTTCCGTTTTCCACATCGATGATGCCCAGCAACAAATCCGCTTTTGCCGACGCAGAAAAATCCATGACAAATTGGTAACTCGCTGTGTTCTCATCGCGTACAGGGTCGGGCATCGAACTTTCCGGCCAAATCAGCAGATCGGGCGGCGAAGTTGATCGCAGCGTGATCTCACTCAAGCGCGTGAATTGATCGAAAATTTTAGCGGCGAATTGTGGATCGAACTTTTCTCTCTGCGGAACATTTGCTTGCACGGCCGCCACGCGGAGCGGTTTCGCCGGCGACGGATTTTGTGCGACGTGCACGCCAAATGCGAGGACGCCTACAATTGCGGCCATCGTGAGTGTAAGGTCGTAGTGCGGCCGCATTGCATGGACGCGTGCTTCGAGAACTAGGCGCCGCACCGTGGTCAGCGCGATAACATTGGCAAACACCACCATGAAGGACAATCCAGCGACACCAGTGAACTCAGCGATTTGGATAAGCGGCCAGGTCGCGTGTAGCGCTACGCCCAGCCCGTTCCAACCGAATCCGGTGAACAACCAGCCACGGAGCCATTCCTGACTTACCCAGGCAGACGCGAGTAAAAAGGCGAGTCGCAGGTTACTCGTCGATCTTAGCCACGGCGTCTTCGGGATCGGTGCCGGCCGGCCCGCGCGCTCCAGCATCGAAGTCCATTTGTCCGCGACTGGGGGAGCAGCAATATCTGCGGCTGACGCAGTCGCCGCGACGGGCGGCCGTAGTAATCCGCAGAACCAACTCCAAAATGCAAAATTAAGCCCGAGATAGATCGAGAGCAGGAGCGACAAGCCGTGCAGCCAAAAATTGTCGTACAACGTGCCGAGTACCCCAAGCCAGCTAAAAGCGGCCGTAAAGAAAATCACTCCGGCTACGTAGCCGAGTGACAAATCGCGTAACCATCGCCGTTTTGAATCTTCGCCCGAAAACCAAACGGCGGCGATTAATGGCGTGAGCGCGATCCAGCAAAGCCAATTTTGGTTAAACGGCGGGAAGCAAAGCGTGCAAAGTACTCCACTTAAAATCGCTGCCAGCCATGGCCAGAACTGCAGCAATTTTCGCAACGTGTTCACGCCTGCGATCCGCTCAGACGCGACTGAGCATCCTCTTGCAACCAATCCCAGAGCTGCTTGAGTTTCTCTTCCACCTCCGATTTGATTTTGTCGAGCTCCGCTGAATCGAACTTTCCGTTTTCGGGCCGTCGCTGCGCAAAAAGATAATATTTGATCTTGGGCTCGGTCCCTGATCCACGCACCGCAATGCGTGTCCGATCTTCGAGTTCAAAGATCGACATCTTCTCCTTGGGAATTTCGTCGCCTTCGATGTCGTGAATTGTTTCTGTTTCGAAATTTCTGACGCTCGTCACCTTCGATCCAAGCACTTCTGAAAACGGATGCCTCGCGTAAGATTCAACCAATTGCTTGATTTTGCTCGCGCCCTCCGCGCCTTCGAAAACAAGCGAGCCATTTTTCTCCGCAAAATAACCGAAGATTGCGAAGATTTCGTCGAGCAATTCATCAACTGTTTGGCTGCGAGACTTCGCGTATGCAGCCACTTCGCAAAACATGATCACCGCGCCGTTGCCGTCCTTGTCGCGAACGAAATCAGCTCCGCTGTAACCATAACTTTCTTCACCGCCAAATACATAAAAGGAAGAATGGGCCAGACGAAGTCGCCGTGTTTCTTCTTCGCCAAGATCGACATAGTTTTGTCGCACGTTTTCCGGAAGCGCCCGCTCGTATTTGCTCAGTTTCGCTCCGATGTATTTGAAGCCGGTGAGCGTTTCCACGCATCGCAAACCGTAGTATTCCGCAATCGCCTTCTGCAGATCCGTCGTGACAAATGTTTTGATGATTACGGCGCGCGACGCGTTTTCTTTGTTCAGAATGCCCTGATCGAACAGCGTCTTCGTCCGGTAATAAGCAATGAGCGAACCGATTTGATTGCCGGTCAGTAATTTCATTTTGCCGGTTTTTGTGCGCGCTGCCGCGCCCATCCGGTCGCAATCCGGATCGGTCGCCACAACAAGATCGGCATCTTCCTTTTGCGCGAGATCGATCGCCATTGTTAAAGCCTCGGCATTCTCCGGGTTTGGTGATTTCACTGTGGAGAATCGTCCATCGAAACGGTCTTGCTTAGATACGACGTCAAAATTGAATCCGAGCCGTTTAAGCATCGGCTCAATGATTATCCGTCCGGTTCCGTGAAGCGGCGAGTAGATGATACGCAGCGATTTTGTCTCGCGAATAATTTGCGGATCTAAAATCAACGTCTCGAGGCGCTGCATGTACGCTTCGTCGATTTCTTTTCCAAGCGTTGTGATCTTCCCTTGTCGATCTTTTGGCAGCGGCGTGAAGGTTTCGCTCGTGATCGCGTTCACTTTCGCAATGATTCCGCTTGCGTGCGGCTCGATCACTTGCGCGCCATCGCTAAAATATACTTTGTAGCCGTTGTCGTGTGGTGGGTTGTGACTCGCCGTGATAACCACGCCCGCGCTCGCCTTAAGATAGCGAACCGCGAACGAAAGTTCCGGGACTGAACGCGGTCCTTCGAATACGAATGCATCGCATCCATTCGCCGACGCAACTTTGGCAGCGAGTTCAGTAAATTCATTCGAGAAAAAACGCGGATCATGCGCGATCACGATCTTCGGCTTCGCCGAAATTTTCGCGCGCTGGTTCCAATCGTGCAGATATGCGACGAGTCCCTGGGTCGCGCGACTGATGTTAAAGAAATTCATCGCGTTCGTGCCGACACACGGAAATTGCGGCCATTCGTCTTCGCGCGAGCTACCGCGCTCCGCTGCGGTCACGATTTTTCCGATGGTGCGCCCGCGCAGACCGCCCGTTCCAAACGCGAGCGTCTGGTAAAAGCGGTCGTTCAATTCCGACCATTCACTGGCAGCGACGAGTTGCTCGACGGCTCGCAAATAAAGATCCGACGGCGCTCCAGCCAGCAGCGTACAAATGTTCTTCGCCGCCGACTCCATCAAGTGCCCGTCGGCAACCGCGCGCTCGATTTTTGAATTCAGTTCTTCAACGCTCGCGGACATTGCTGCGAACTGTTCCGGCAGGAAGAGCCTTTGCAAGCGAATGTCTCGATGTACTGGCATCGTCAGCGCAGCGAATTGTCTTGTTGTAGTGGCGGCTGTCTCAGCTGCAGATTCTGCCCATCGGTTTTACAGTGGGATCGGCCTTAACGCCGCGACTTTTACAGGTCTTAGCGGGGCTGCTTCGCCAGCCTGTCGGTCTTCACCGGTTGTTTTGGACGTTGCACGCGCTTTTCAAGTCACGTGCATCCAAGTAGAGTGCTCCAGATGAGGAGCGCTTCGTCAAGGCGCGCAGAGTGAATCCAAAGGACTTCTTCGCCGAGCTGAGGCGGCGCAGACAAAACCCAGAGAATAAAAGATAGGCTGGATGCGCGCCCCTTTATCCCGTCGTAAGACCGCGACCTTCGGTGGCATATTTCGATCTTTCGCTGTGGTCTATAGAGTCCTTGCTGAATGGTTCACCCCCTTGGGAGGGGTCTGCGACGCCTTGGGTCATATCCAATGTACAGTAGCAGACCCAGCGCACCGGCCACACCCACGTCGCGCGCCTCCCTCCACCCGCTGTTAGAGAGCAACCATACAATTAGCGCCAGCACAGCGATTGAGACTATGACGCCGCCGGGCACTTCGAATGCCGCCGCCCGCTCATCACTTTTATGACGCAGTATTGGTAGAGCAGCACAAGTGGCCGCATAGCCTTCTTCGCCGAGCTAAGGCGCCGCAACGTTTACAAAGTCGCCATCATCGCCGAGCGATACACGAGCAACCCTGCGGCAATATCTTCTACCGCCATGCCGAGAGATTTAAAGATCGTGGTCTCGTTTGCGCGGGGTGGAACTTTTCCAGCGAGCGCTTCGCCGAGCTCAACATAAATTTTGGTGCCGGAAAGAATGACGTCGCCGGATTCTTTCATCGCGGCTTCGCGCGAATCGACGAATACGACATTCGCCATTGCCTCGTCATCCAGCTCGCGCCAATCGGGTCGACACGCTCCGACCGCGTTGACGTGACAACCTGGTTTAAGCCACGATCCCTTTAACACTGCTGTTTTCGAGTTCGTTGCTGTCACCACGACATCAGCATCGCGCGCCGCCGCTTTAGCCGACATTGCCTTTGCGCCAAATTTTTCCGCGAAATGCTCCGCACGTTGTGGAGTGCGACTCCACACACGAATTTCCTCGAAATTCCTGACGAGCCGCAGCGCCTCCACATGACTGCGCGCTTGAACGCCACTGCCGAGGATTGCGAGAACGCTCGCATCGGGTGATGCAAGAAGTTTTGTCGCCGCAGCGGACACAGCCGCCGTGCGCATTTCGGTGATCAGTCGTCCATCCATCACCGCGAGCGGCGCGCCTGTTTCCGGATCGACAAGAAAAATCGTCGCCATGTGCGTGGGGAGACCGCGTTCTGTGTTCGTCGCGTAGAACGTGACGATCTTTATGCCAAGTCCCTCAGGGGTCAGCGCCGGCATCATTCCAAAGAATCCACCCGGCGGATCGACCGTGATAACCGAGCGCACCGGCTGAGTCACCTTGCCCGCCGAGAAATCGATCAACGCCCTCTCCATCGCCGGAATCAATTCCTCCATCCGCAAATGCTTCCGCACTTGTCCCTCATCGAGATGCAACGGCGCACGCATTGCGTTCATTATTTCACACGAAGGCCACGAAGGTCACGAAGTCTTGCGATAATTAGTGTCCGTTGTGTGCTTTGTGCGAGGTCATGCGATTTCTTCGCGTTCGTCGCCGGAGGGATCTGATCTCGGTTGACTCATATTTCGAATCGCGGACATAAGATCAATGCCTCTAGACCTCGCCGCTATCCGCGCGGCGCATGAGCGGATTCGTTCGTATATCAAGCGCACGCCGGTGTTGACGAGTACGCGGTTGGATGAGGCGAGCGGGACCTCGTTGTTTTTTAAGTGCGAAAATTTTCAAAAAGCTGGCGCGTTCAAGGCACGCGGCGCGACCAATGCCGTCTTTTCGCTCGATGACGCGACGGCGCAGCGCGGCATAGCGACGCATTCGTCGGGTAATCATGGGACTGCACTCGCGCGCGCGGCGAAATTGCGCGGAATCCCTGCTCACATCGTCATGCCGTCGAACTCGGCAAAGGTGAAGGTGCGCGCGGTCGAGAGTTACGGGGCGCGCATTGTCTTTTGTGAACCGACACAAGCGGCACGCGAAGCCGCATGCGCGGACGTGATCGCGAAAACGGGCGCGACGCTGATTCACTCGTTCGAAAACGAAGATGTGATGTCGGGGCAGGGGACGGCAACGGTGGAATTGCTCGAAGACGTTTCCAATGTCGATCTTATGCTGTGTCCGGTGGGCGGCGGCGGTTTGCTCTCCGGCACGGCCGTTGCGGCGAAATCGATGCGGCCACAAATCAAAGTGATCGCAGTCGAGCCAGAGAACGCCGACGATGCAGCGCAGTCGTTTCGTGCGGGACGATTGATCCGCACTGAAAAGAAATTCACAATCGCCGACGGGCTGCGGACAAACGTCGGCACGCCAAATTTTGCGATCATCCAACGTTACGTGGACGACATCGTGACCGTGAGCGAAGAGGCGATTATCATGGCGATGCGGACAATTTGGGAGACGACGAAAATCATCATCGAACCATCGGCCGCTGTTCCTTATGCGGCGATCACGGAAGACAAGATCGACATCGGCGGGAAGCGTGTCGGCATCATTCTTACCGGCGGGAACGTCGATCTCGATAAGTTGCCGTGGATGGGGATTAGAGATCAGAAGTCAGAGGACGGGGTCGGAAGTTAGAAGCCGTGGCAAGGTGAATACACCCGAAAAATTGCAAACTCGCTGCGTGATCATCGGTGCTGGACCGGCCGGGATGATGGCTGGCTATTTGCTCGCCCGTGCTGGCGTGTCCGTCGCCGTGCTGGAAAAGCATGGCGATTTCAACCGCGATTTCCGCGGTGATACGATTCATCCTTCCACTCTTGAGTTAATGCACGAACTGGGGTTGCTCGATGAGTTCTTAAAGCAGCCGCACCAGGAAGTACGGGAATTACGCGGTGTCATCAATGGTCAGACTGTACCGATCGCTGACTTCGCCCGACTCCCGACGCGCTGCAAATTCATCGCGTTCATGCCGCAGTGGGATTTTCTTAATTTCCTCTCCAGTCATGCCAAGCGTTTCCCGACTTTCCAATTGCTCATGCAAACCGAGGTCGTCGATTTACTCATTGAGAATGAGCGAGTGATTGGCGTGCGGGCCAAAACTCCGCGCGGCGAAATGGAAATGCGCGCGAATCTCGTCATTGGGGCCGATGGGCGGCACTCGACCACGCATACGCGCGCAGGTTTCAAGCTGCGCGAGTTTGGCGTGCCGATCGACGTGCTCTGGATGCGCATTTCGAAGAAGCCGGACGATCCGGAACAGTCGCTCGGCTTTTTTCAACACGGTAAGCTTCTGGTATTGCTCGATCGCAGCGATTACTGGCAATGCGGCTTTGTCATCCCGAAAGGCGGCTTCGACAAGATCAAGGCGCGTGGGCTGTCGGAATTTCAAAATGACATCGCCAACTTCGCCGAATTTCTGCGCGACCGTGTGCTTGAGCTGAATGATTGGTCAAAGATCAAGCTGCTCACGGTACAGATCAATCGTCTGCGTGATTGGTGTCGCAAAGGATTGCTTTGTATCGGCGACTCTGCGCACGCGATGTCGCCGGCAGGTGGGGTTGGTATCAATCTCGCCATCCAGGATGCGATCGCGACGGCGAACTTACTCGCGGAAAAATTGCGAAGCGGTCCGGTTACTGTGGACGACCTGCGAAAGGTGCAAGCGCGTCGCGAATGGCCGACGCGTCTGATCCAGCGCGTGCAAGTCTTCATTCATCATCGGGCTGTCACCGGCCGAGCATCCCGCAGCGGCAATTCGCTGCCGTTCGTGGTTCGTTTGCTGAAATGGTTCCCGCTTCTGCGGCAAGTGCCAGCCCGCTTTATCGGTCTCGGCCCCCGCCCAGAGCACTTCCGTAGCCCAAGTACAGTCTAAGGAGCCTTCTTCGGCGCGCTGACGTGGCCCCGCAAGATCGGCGCGATACATGCAGTGTCGCGACGTTGCTCTCTTGGCGCTACTCCACTTCAACTTCGATGCCGCCGATCCAGCGTGCGACAAGATTGTAGATGGCGGCGCCGATAACACCGAAGATGAACCCCATCACACCGTAGATCACCGGCATGAAAAGACCCATCCCGAACATGATTCCCGTCACAACCACGCCCGGCGCAGTCGAAGAAGCTTCGGCTCCCTGCGCATGTTGCGCGAACGCGCCTGCCGCCGCGGCCAGCATAAAAATTGGCAGGAAGATCAAGCCCATGCAGGCATAAAGTACGCCCAGCATCTTGCCTGCTTGCAGCGGTGCGATCCGTTTGACTGTGCGTTTCATATTAAGGCGATCATGCCGGCATCCGGATTATCCTGGCAATTAGATTTAGTCAGGCCAGCGTGCCGTTCTCATTTCAGCGTGATCTCGCGCATAGTTTTTGTGCCGAGGATCTCGCGAATGTCGAGTCGCTTCACCGCAGTGGCGCGGCGTTGGTCTTCCGAACCCATGACCTTCTCGACGATCGGATCCATTTTATCGCGCAATCCATCGAGCGCGGCCATGTTCGGATACTGCACCATGATGAGGATGTTGAAGTCTTGCGCGCCCATGGTGTCGCCCTCTAGAATTTTGTAATCCAGAATGATCTTTTGCTTTTTCTCTTCGTCGTAAACCGGCTTCACGGTCTGACTGATGGACTTGAGATAATCATCTCCCAATCCGGATTTGGTTTTCACCATGGTGAGAACCCAGACCGGACCTTCCGTGTACGGCGCATTGCTGCCGCGGGTAGTCGACGGGCTGGTTTGCGCGGAGCAAAGACCAGCGATCACGAGAGATAACAGCGGAACAATAAAGATTTTCGTGTTCATCATACGCGCACCATGATCACTGCGCGTTAAATATGCGAGAAGAATTGCACGGAGAAATTTTCGACGGATTAACAGAACTTAAATTTGATTTCAGAGTCTTTGTGAATCCTGTTCAGTCCTTAATCTATGAAAAAGAAATTGCATCTCGCGTTTGTGGTGGCGGCCTTGACAGGTTTTGCGCTGAGTGGGTATGCCCAACAATCGGGCGGCACTGTTGGTGTGGCGAATTCGCCAGAGTTCAAGAATCTGTCGGACCTTAAATGGGACAAGATTCTTCCCGATCTCGGGGCAGACTCTCCCGAGATCAGCATTCTCCATGTCGATCCAAAGACGCACGCGACCAGCTTGCTCATTCGCACGCCGAAGGCGATCCACGTGCGGAAGCATTGGCACGCCGCGAATGAGTCGCACACGATGATCATCGGCACGGCCACGCTCGCATGCGACGGCAAACGTGCCGAGATCGGCCCGGGCGGGTTCAACTTCATGCCGGCGAAAATGGTGCACGAGGCGTGGTTGCCCGCCGGATCGCTCACCTTCATCACCGTGGATGGTGCGTGGGACATCAATTGGGTCGAAGGGCCGCCGACTGCGGCCGATTTAACGAAATAAGAAGGTTCACGATGGTCATTATGAAACAGCTTCAATTTCTCTCTACTTGTCTTATCTGCCTTTGGTCGTGCGTCGTCAGTGCTCAATCCCAAAAGCTGACGATGAAGGCGATTGTGGTGCATGAGTATGGCGGCCCGGAAGTTTTGAAGTATGAAGACGTGCCACGACCCGAGCCGAAAGATAACGAAGTTCTCGTCCGAATGATTGCAGCGGGTGTGAATCCGGTCGATGCGCTGATTCGCTCAGGGAAGTACGCGAAATTTTTCGGTACGACGCTGCCGCTGATTCCCGGGTATGACATTGCGGGCGTCGTCGAGAAAACGGGAGCGAAAGTCACCAAGCTCAAAGTCGGAGATCCAATATATGCCTATGTCATGTGGGGCGGCGGCTACGCGGAGTATGCGGTCGCAACGGAAGGCGAGGCGGCAGCAAAGCCGAAGTCGATCACCTTTGTAGAGGCTGCGAGCGTGCCACTCGCGGCGTTGACTGCGTGGCAGGCGCTGATCGACACGGCGAAGTTGAGTGCGGGTCAGACCGTCCTTATTCACGGCGGATCTGGCGGCGTCGGCAGCTTCGCCATTCAAATCGCGAAAGCGCATGGCGCGAAAGTGATCGCAACTGCCTCGACACCAAACCAGGATCTGCTCAAACAACTTGGCGCGGATGTGGCGATCGATTACACGAAGACGAAGTTCGAGGATGTTGCGAAGGATGTCGATGTTGTGCTCGATTCGGTTGGCAAAGACACGCTCGCGCGTTCGTACGGCGTGATAAGGAAAGGCGGCTTCATCGCAACGTTGGTCGCTCAGCCCGATCAGGCGGAACTCGACAAACACGGAATCCACGGGGCGTCGATCTCGGTAAAACCGAATTCAGACGAGCTCATGAAGATTACGAAGCTGATCGAAGAAAAGAAAATCAAGCCGGTTGTTTCACAAGTGCTGCCGCTTACCGAAGCAGTGAAGGCGCAAGAACAAGCCGCGACACATCACACCCGCGGCAAAATTGTGCTCAAAGTTGCGGACGAGCCGAAGTAGTAACTAGCGGGTCGCCTGTGGTATAACACAGGAATGAACTGGGAAGCGGTTAGCGCGGTCTCGCAATTGGTGGGATCAATTGCGGTCGTTTTCTCGGTGCTGTATCTCGGCATTCAAGTGCACCGCAGTACGCGCGTGGCCAAGCTCGCCACGCAAGATGCCGCGGCTACGGCCCTGCGTGATGTGACCAAGCCGTTCATGGAGAACGCGGACCTGGAACGAGTCTGGCGCGTAGGCTTGGAAGATCTCAACGCGCTCTCGGCCCAAGATCAGGCGCGCTTCTTTCACGCCGCCTACCAATTCTTGAAGGCATTCGAGACAATTCATTTTCATTATGTTTATGGACTAATGGATCGGCAGCTCTGGGAGGGCTGGCGTGGGCTTCTACGGCACTACGTCGCTGCCCCCGGAATTGCCCATTATTGGAAGCTTCGGCCTGAAGTTTTTTCCGAGCGTTTTCGAAAATTCGTTGACGCCCTCGAACCTCCGACCGAGCAACGCACGGTCGGAACTCTTTTCGAACAGGAACGAAAATGAAGCACACGTGCCGCTTGCCTGGGCAGCTTCTCAATCTATTCGCCCCCTGTAACAAACACCGTTCGGTGCTTTACCAGACTCGCCGCTCTGACTGGGATCTTATTTGCACGGCCCCGGGACGGGGATAACGAATTTGGCGTCTTTCTCGGCGATGAAGTTTTCGCTCGTGCTGGTTGAGCTGCCGTTGGCGTCTTTGCTCTCGATCGTGATGACTAGCTTTTTGACTGGCTTGAGTGTGAGGCAAACTTTGCCGCCGGTCGGCGAATCCTGCGGGGCAGCGGCCTTCTTCGCATCCTCAGGTGTAAGATCGACAAGCTCGATTTTGGAAATTTTTCCACCGGCTTCACTCGACTGCATCATTTTGTAAAAGCCGAGAATCGCTGGGTCGGCGCCCTGCGTGTAAAGGAATGATTCCAGCGTGGCTGTGTCCCTGGCCTCGAATGCCGTTTTGTATTTGTCGATGAACGCCTTTTCCTGTTCGGGTGCGCCGGCGCGAACCGAAACAGAAATCCCGGTGACAAGTGCGCAAACTAAGATGCTGATTTTCATAGGGGTTGGTAATGAACCTCACCATACGCGGCTCGGTCCGAAAAGGACAAGCTAATCCTAAGAGAAAAACCGTTGCTCATGTACGTTCCGCAGGCTAATTCCACCTCTGCCCGGGCAATCCACGGATGAACATTCACGAATACCAAGCCAAGGAATTGCTGCAAAAATTCGATGTGGCGACGACCCGAGGCAAAGTCGCATCGACACTCGATGAAGCGGAACAAATCGCCCGCGAACTGGGGGATGTCGATCTCGCCACGGGACGAGTCCGTCCGACTGGCGGACTTGTCGTGAAAGCGCAGATTCACGCCGGCGGACGAGGGAAGGGGACTTTCAGAAATGGTTTCAAAGGGGGAGTTCATATTCGTAAAACCCCGGCCGAAGTACGCGAGCTTGCCGAGAAAATGCTGGGGCAAATTCTCGTAACGCATCAGACTGGGCCGGCGGGTCGCGTGGTAAACAAAGTGCTTGTGGCGGAATCCGCTGAGATTGCGCGTGAAATTTATTTTGCAATCCTCGTCGATCGAGCCACGGCCGCGCCACTGATTGTGGCGAGCACGGAAGGCGGCGTTGAAATTGAAACCGTCGCCGCGAAGTCTCCTGAGAAAATTATTCGGGATCAAATTAATCCGCTTGCTGGTCTGCAATCATTTCAGACACGGAAACTGGCGAAGCAACTCGGCTTCGAATCGTCCCAGCTGAAAAGTGCGTCGAAATTATTCGAAGGGCTTTATCGCACATTCATCGCCTTCGATTGCTCGATGGTTGAAGTCAATCCGTTGGTAGTTACAACCAAAGGCGAAGTGCTGGCGCTCGACGCGAAATTTAATTTCGACGATAACGCACTTTATCGTCATCCGGAGATTGCGGCGATGCGTGACATTGCCGAGGAAGATCCACGCGAAGTCGAAGCTTCGAAGCACGGTCTCAATTACATCGGGCTCGATGGGAACATCGCATGCCTCGTGAACGGGGCCGGTCTGGCCATGGCCACGATGGACATCATCAAATTTTACGGTGGAGAGCCGGCCAACTTTTTGGACGTGGGCGGCGGAGCGACTGAAGAACAAGTGACCGAAGCGTTTAAAATTCTTATCTCCGACAAAAAGGTAAAGGCAATCCTCGTCAACATATTTGGCGGGATTATGAAGTGTGATGTCATCGCGCAAGGCATCATCAACGCGGCGAAGACTGTGAAACTGTCCGTGCCGCTGGTCGTTCGCCTCGAAGGAACAAATGTTGAACTAGGAAAAAAATTAATCGCGGAATCAGGACTAGCCGTCATTGCTGCGGACGATCTGGCGGATGCCGCACAGAAAGTCGTCAAAGCCGCGCAAGGCCGGAAATCGTGAGACAATTATTTTTCCACACTGTCAGTGCCTCTTGGCTATTAGCGGGCGCAGCGTTGGCCACCGAGACGTTGCCGCGGCGCGCGAAAACGCCACAGGAAACCTATCCAAACGTCGATGTGGTTTATGATTCGGTCGTTGGTCCGCGCGGCGAACGATTGCGAACAATCGTCACGAAACCGCATGACGTGGGGGGAAGACTGCCGGTTATCTTCGTAGCCGGTTGGTTGAGTTGCGACTCAGTCGAAGCGCCGAATGACACGACAGACGCCACCGCGCTGGTCTTTCGTGGCCTCGCGCAAATGCCCGGTTTCTGCACCGTTCGAGTCGACAAACAGGGTGTGGGCGATAGCGAGGGTGTTTGTTCCGACAACGATTTCGAGTCGGAGCTCGCGGGTTATCGCGCTGCCTTTCGCGCTTTGCGCCGTTACGATTTCATCGACGCGAATCAGGTTTACATGCTTGGGATCAGTAACGGTGGCGGCTTCGCGCCGCTGGTTCCGGAATCTGAGGCGGAACAGATGCAGGTGCGCGGATACATCTCCGTCGGCGGATGGATAAAGACCTGGTTCGAACACATGCTCGAGATCGAACGGCGCCGGTTCGCGCTGATGGGCAAATCGCCTGGCGAAGTGAGCGATCGAATGAAAAGTGCAGCCGTTCTTTATTACGAGTGGCTCATCAAAGGACGCCGTGTCGCTGAGGTCATCAAAGAGCGACCGGAACTGGCGGAACTTTGGCCGGAAGGTGCGGACCAGGCGCATCTCTATGGTCGAGCGCTTAAATTTTACGAGCAATTGCAGAAACTGAACCTGGCTGCTGCGTGGTCGCGCGTGAAGGTGCCCACGTACGTCTTGCACGGGCAGTACGACTGGATCATGAGCCGCGAGGATCCCGAGTTGATGGCGCAGTATGTGAATACGAATCGACCCGGCGCGGCGCGGTTTGTCGAGGTATCCGACATGGGCCACACGTTTCAGCATTATTTGAGCATGGCGGATGCATTTAAGGGAAAGAACGCTCCCTTCGATCCGGCGGTGCTGCAGCTTGTCACGGATTGGTTCAAACAACGTTTGGCAGAGGGACAGAAATGAAAATCAAAGAAATCGAATTCGTCGCGATTCCGGTCACAAACATCGAACGAGCGCGTTCGTTTTATGAAGAGGTGCTCGGCTTAAGAACTTCGGATGAAATGATGGGCGGAAAGTGGATCGAATACGCGGTCGGAGATGATACGCTGGCAATCACGAACGTGAGCGACGCCTGGACGCCGTCCGACCAAGGAACAGGCGCGGCATTTGAAGTGGAAGATTTCAATGAAGCGATCGGCCGATTTAAAGATCGACATGTTCGCTTTGCCGCGGAGCCGCTCGAAACGCCGTGTTGTCACATGGCTGTTGTTCAAGATCCCGACGGTAATAAGTTGATGATCCACAAATTGAAACCAGAAAACGAAAAAGGAGTTTGTTTATGATTAAAGAAGTAGCATTCGTAGCAATTGCCGTTTCTGACGCCGAACGCGCCCGGAAATTTTATCAGGAAACTCTCGAGCTGAAGCCCACCATGACTGGGATGGAGGGCGCCTGGGTTGAGTACGATTTGGGTACGATGACAATCGGGGTCGGCTGTCATCCGGCGTGGAAACCATCACGTGACGGAACGACGGTCGCGTTTGAAGTGGACGACATTGACGCGACCATCGCAAAGCTGAAGGAACGCGGCATCACCTTCGACATGGAAAAGACCGAGACACCGGTCTGTTGGATGGCACAATTCCGCGATCCGGACGGCAACAAACTCGTAGTGCATAAACGCAAAGAAAAATGAATCAGGAAAGTAGGGAAGTTCGTTGCAGATATACTTCTTTTCCTCTGTTCTTGCGTTCCTAATTTTTTATGTCTGTTCTTGTCGATAAGAACACCCGGCTTGTGGTGCAGGGAATTACCGGAAGCGCGGGCGCGTTTCACACGCGTCAGTGTATCGAATACGGCACCAAGGTGGTCGCGGGCGTGACACCTGGAAAAGGCGGCCAAATGTTCGACGGCAAAGTGCCGGTATTCGATACCGTCTGGGAAGCGCGACAGAAGACTAAATGCAATGCCTCGATGGTTTTTGTGCCAGCGCCAGCGGCTGCCGATTCAATTCTCGAGGCTGTCGATGCTGGTGTTGAGCTCGTTGTATGCATCACGGAAGGAATACCGGTGATGGACATGATGCGTGTCAAAGCGCAAATGAATGGCAAACAATCGAGACTAATCGGACCGAACTGTCCCGGCATCATTACGCCGGGCGCTTGCAAGATCGGGATCATGCCTGGGTACATTCATAAGCCGGGCAATGTTGGTGTGATTTCGCGTTCGGGAACACTCACTTATGAGGCAGTCTGGCAGTTGACTTCGCGCGGGTATGGCCAATCAACGTGCATCGGCATCGGTGGCGATCCAATTCACGGCATGTCGCATCTCAATGCGGTCAAACTTTTCAACGAAGACCGACATACTGATGCGATGATCCTAATCGGCGAGATCGGTGGCTCGGCGGAAGAAGAAGCGGCAGAATGGATCAAGGACAACTGCAAGAAACCGGTCGCAGCATTTATCGCCGGACTGACCGCGCCGCCGGGACGGCGGATGGGTCACGCCGGCGCAATCGTTTCGGGCGGGAAAGGAACAGCGGCTGGAAAAATCGAAGCGCTAAAAGCTGCGGGCATCGCTGTCGCCGACACTCCGGCAACGATAGCCGACACGCTGATTGCGCGGATGAAACTGCGATCACGCTAAGTTTTTTGTGCTACCTCAGCGAGTAATCTTCGAAGCGGCATATCGATGAAACGCATTCTCCTCATTGGGCGCGGACGTTGGGGCGTGAACCACTTGCGTTTCCTAAAATCGGTGTCTGGAACCGCTTATTTAAATCTTTCCACGATCCACTCGCAGTCCGCTGGATGAAATCACGCGCGATTCATTATGAGATCGCCGAATCGGTTAATCGCTTATGAACACACTTGCAATCATTGCCATCACCTGGGTCGGCAAGGAATATCGATTCCTTAGCCTCGATTGGAGTTATCTCGTCATCCTTGGTTTGATCGGGAACGCTATTTTCTCGATGCGTTTCCTTGTTCAATGGCTTGCGTCGGAGCGACAGGGTGAAAGTGTGATCCCAGTGTCGTTCTGGTATTGGAGCATCGGCGGGAGCGTAATTATGTGCTTCTACTTCATTTTCAAACGGGACCCAGTCGGCATCCTGGCCTATCTGCCCAACTCGATGATATACATCCGCAACTTGATGCTTATCCGGAAACGCAAGTTTGCTCTGACCGCCGCCGCGCCATCGCAAAAGCCACGCGAAACCGGATAGCAAAAGATTGATTCATGTCGATCGACCTACGGAAACACCTCACCAAAAATCCGAGCGACCGTTAGATTTGACTCCTACTGTCCTTCTTCTACTGGGTCACCGCGTTGCGCGCTCTGTGCCTCAGAAATGTCGAAGCCACAGGCCGTCAGTGCCGCTTTGATTTCTGCCGGGTTGCAGATGACAAAAAGGATATATTGGGGCGCGTCTGGCAACTTGTGAATGATTCGTAGCTGCGCAAACTGTAGCCCCTTTAGAATTCGACGTTCGCGACAGATAAGCCTTTCGATGACGCTTTTCGGAAACTCGTAGCGGGGTAGGAACCAGCTCCCAAGCGTGGTATGAGTCGGGGAGATCCTTAGCAGCTCGAACTCGTCTATTAAATCTGTTCGTCTCAAAAACGAATGTCCGGAACGTCCGGTAAACAGGGCACCTAGCACCCTGAATTCATGCGACTCCAAATCGGTACCAGTCGCGACCGGCTTCATCTACAATGCTTAGTGACGTGCGTTGGAGCTGGGCTCAAATCCAAAACATCTAACATTTTTTCGTAGTTTACGGCTAGAACTAGAATCGCGGACCGGAGTAAAGCGAAGCGATCTCGTCGCATAACCTCAGTGAGCCGCTGGATTGCTTCCCAGCGCAGCTGATTCTCCTGCTGGCAGGTTAGCGGCTTTCCAATCCATCGCCATCCGAATCCGGGCGCGGCCACTAGGGTGATCGTAAAAAATGAATTCCTCGAGTGGGGTCGGATTGAGTTTGCGATAGGCGCCCAGTTTCAGCGCGACTTTTGCCATGCCATCGGGTTCGCGGGCAGTGTTGATTCCGAAAGCGTCAGCTTCACGTTCGGTTACACGCACGACCGTGTTTAAAAGTGGAGTGAGGACAAAAATGAATGTACCCAGGATTAAGACGAGCAATGGGAGTCCGGCAGGATCGGCAATGCCATGGACGCCCCATTTTTCTTCCCAGCGTTTTACCGCGACTTCAAACAGAGTGCGAGTGAGCGCGAAACCAATAAGAATAAAAATTCCAAAATAGGTCAGGAGCTTCGCGCCATGGTTAAGCACGTAATGCCCCATCTCGTGCGCCATCACCATGCGAATTTCCGGGAGTGTGCATTGCTTGAGCAGATTGTCGTTAAGTGCAATCCGTGTTGTGCCGAGAAATCCCGCGACGTTCGCACTTACCCGTGTGGTTTGGCGCGAGGCGTCTACTTCAAAGACCTGTTTAACTGGAATTTCATTCGCCCGGGCCATGGCTAGGATCGGATCTCTGATCTCCGGATTGCTTAACGGTTTATACGTATTGAAGAGCGGCTCGATGTAGACGGGTGCAATAAACGTGAGCGTGAATAAGAAAATCACCGTCACAATCGTACCCCAGATCCACCATGTACGGGGCGCGCGCCGGAAAACTGCGTAGAGAACAATTATCACGATGACGCCAGCAATCAGAGTAAGGCCGAGAGCGATCAATTGTTCCCGGAACCACGGGGCGAAACTTTGCGTCGCGAACCCGTATTGATGTTCGCGGTAGAAGTTCTCGTACAGATTCAGTGGGAAGCTCAACAAATACACCAGCAGCAAGTATGGGATCGCATACAACGTCACTTGCAATGTCTTGAACCGGGTAACGCGTTCCGCGACATCGCGCATTCGCGCGGAGATTCGCGACGCCAGGAGAAAGATCGAGATGGCGACGCCCAAAAGAAAATTCCAGAGGATCAGCCAATAACCACCTTCAAAGTAAGCGTCGGATTTGGCTCGCTTCTCTGACGGCACCGTGTTCAACCACGCCTGTGTCGCCGCGGCCGGATCAAATGAGCTCGCATTCTCTACCGAGACTGTTGGTGCAGCGGGTTGTTTGGCAGTCTCCTGCGCCTGAGTCGGAGCCGCAAACATGAGAGAAATGGCCAGCGACAAAAAAATCGCTCGGTTGATCATGGAGATCTCAATAAAGAAATCGGCGTCAAAAGAAAAGCGTCGCCTGCGGCCAATTTGTGCTGACACCTCATTATGCTGGACTCGCAAATCCGCAGAGTGGAAGATCGACATATGAAAACGGTGGCATTGTTGGTCTGCGCATCTTTTGTGGCAATCAGCGCCGCGGTCAATTTAAACGCCGAAACCCAATCAGCGGATGTAAGCCTTTACGGGCCGTATCCCACCAACTACAAAGAAATCGTGACCAAATGGCTTGACACCCAACTTCTCGATGCGGGGAGTGCCCACATTGAATGGAACGGCGATCCGAAGCCGGCGGACCTGGGAACGAAAGGCGAACATCTTTACGGTTATTTGGTCGAGTTCACAGTCAACGCCCGAAATCGTTTTGGCGCTTATACCGGGAAGCAGAGCCACGGGGCACTGATCCGTAACGGCGAAGTGATCAAAGGCCTTGGATTCGGATACTAATATGGACAAATTGAAAACGCATTATCGCTCGAAGAGCGGACAGATTCTCGTCGTGTTGATCATCGTGCTTGGATTAATCGGCGTCGGCGCGTGGTGGCTTTACTCGAGTAGAGATGCAATGGCAAAGGAGGGCCGAGAATTTGGGAATGAGGCGATCCAGCGCATTGTCCTCCAGCATGACCTCGCTTTTTTCTCATCGCACTTGAGTCCGGCGGCTCGACAGGAAAATCCGCCTTCAATGCAGCAGGAGTTCATGTCGGGACTTGAGAAGCTCGGAGCACCAGTTAGTCCTCCGCAGGTGCAGGGCGACATTCAATTCCAGTCACAATTTTTTGAGCCGAGAGGCAATTTCATCGCACGCGTGAATTATCCCGCAAGGGGAGCCCAGATAAGCATCAGCATTTCGCATCCGGTCGGACGCTGGCAAATTGACTCCTTTTCATTTTTTCCCGACTCGGCGCGATAATCGCGGTTCGACCCAAAGTGTCCGCCATACTGCCGAGTGCCAGGCCTGTAGCCACTGTGCAGTGCGCCGTCCAGAAACTGAGGGTCAACTGAGCAGCCGCTCAAGTGAGTCGACGCAGATTTGTGACCAGGTCTCCAGCGATTCGCGGCGGTTCAGCAACTCGGCCTTGGTCAGAAACGCCAGATTGGTAATCATCGCCTCGCGTTTGTCCACCTTCTGTTGAGCCAATCTGAAAACGTGGACGATGCCAAGATGGACCCGCCCGACCTCGGTCGTGTCGTCGTTCAACAGCGCAACAATCCGGTCCTGGAATTGAGTGTCGATCTTAATTTCCTCGTTTACTTCGCGCTCAACTCCCGCGCGATAAGCCTGCTCGTCCCAGGCGAAGAGCGATTCGTCGCTTTCATTCATGTGACCGCCGATGCCGATTGAGCCTTTCGCGACAAGCCGCTGCTCGCCTGCTCTCTTTCCGCGGACGTAATAGAGGACCCTATCCTGAAACGCGAGGAGCGCGTAGGGAATGATCTGCTTGTATGCCGGATCGTTCTCAGCCTGAGCACGCGGGAAAAAGAAATTATTTCCGCGGGAAAGAAGCAGGTTCAGGTACTTCTCCGGCTCGAAGTTAAGCCCTTGAAAACTCCCAAGCTGATCAAACAAATTGCGTCTGATGACCAGGACGTTTTCCCCGGGATAGCTCATGTCTTGTGACCCTCGCGCAATCCGTCATCTACAAACCAGAGATTTGCGCCAGTTTAAAAGGAGTAGTTGAGACCAACTTGTGGACCAAGAAGATTCAAACTCGGGTTGGGATCGGTCTGCCCACCATTGGAGAGATGCTGATAAAGAACGCCGATGTCGATCTTCCAACTTTGGTTCACTCTGTAGGAAACGCCGGCGGCGGTTAGAATGTTGAACGTAAAATCCTGGCCTTGGCCGCCGGGAATATTTGGGTGGCTGTCGATCCAGCCCAGACCTAGCCCACCTGAAATATACGGATTCAGCCGCCTCCCGGGCTGAACGAAGTTGTAACGCCCGCCGAAGTTGAGTCCGAAATAATGATTCTCGATCCCGCGAAAAATCGGTTCGGCGATGGCGCTGACATAAAATTGATTGTAACCGCGCAGCCAACTCTCGCTTTGCACCACGCCCCAGCGAACGCGTCCCGTCACAAACAGCGCACAGATTTGGTAATCGCGCGGCGGATTGATAATGCCGAACAGGTAGCCGGACTCCGCCGCGATCTCGAATCGCGGCGCATCAAGTGCAGCAGCGGTTTCGTTCGAGATTTCTGTGCCGGCGAATATTCGCGATGTGGCCAGAAGAAGGACGAAAGCAACGAAAACGCGACAAATTTTCATGCGGTCGCTAGCATAGGTTTGGCTGATTGAATTGCAATCGCGTCTCCTCGACCGCTGGCCTGTGGCGGCGCTATGTGGCGGTGAGCTTAGATGCCGGTGTGACGCCTCGCACAGCGAGGCAGCTACAGCGCGTTCGCAAAGTCCACAAGATCGGCAGGCAGCGGACTGTTCCATTCGATTTCACCGTCGATTGCCAGTTTTGTTGAATGAAGCGCATGTCGCGACAATAGCAGTTGCCGCTCCAGTTCCGGAGTCCACCCGGTTTGGATGAACCGGAGATAAAGTTGTTCGTCGGACCCATAAATTTTATCGCCCACAATCGGATGGCCAGTCGAGGACAGATGCACACGAATCTGGTGAGTGCGGCCGGTAAAAGGAACGGCGCGAATCAAACTGAATCTATTTTCGCCGGAAGACCCCGATTTATTGAACCGCCGTTCGACGCGGAAATCAGTCTGCGCGGCCGCTCCTGCCGGATCAATCGTTTGCTTCAGCCAGATGGCGGATGGTCGATGTTTACCTTGTCGATCTAGTGGAGCGTCGACAACTTTGAGTTCCCATTCCGGCCAGCCCCAAACAATCGCAAGGTATTCCTTCTTTAATCGTCGCTGCTGCATGAGCATTCCAAATCGTCGCGCGGCTGCTGTTGTCTTCGCGACAAGGACGAGGCCACTCGTTTCCCGATCGAGACGATTCACAATCGAGACCTGACCGCCATTGGCAATTTCAAATGCGAATAGCTCACGTAACTCCTTCCAAAGTGTTGCCGGGCCATTTGCCTTCGTCGGATGGGCCAAAAGAAACGGCGGTTTATCGATTACAACATAGTCGTCCGTTTCATCTACAATTCTGAAATGGCGCGAAATGTTATTAGCATTTTCGACGACTGTTGCGGCCATAGGTCTTCGTTGTTTCAATGAAACAGACTAATCGAGCCTGTCCATTTCCGTGACGATTGACTCGCGCGTTCCCACGCGCTCGCCCTCAGGCTTCCCATCCATATCGCCCCGTGCTACCGGCTCGATTCGTTGACTTGACCTCATTCGCAAAACCGTTTTACCTAGACGCCTCAGCCTCGATCACAGGAGCGCGCCTTGGAACTCAAAGACCTCAAAGAAATCAAAGCGATCATCGATTTGATGAAAAAGAACGACCTTTCGGTCTTCGAGATCGAAAAGGAGGGTTTTCGTCTCAAGCTGCAAAGAGGGACGCCGGATCAAACAACCACGTCTGCTCCGCCAGGGACGGCTTCTCTGCCCAAAATAGCAATAATTCCTGCCGAGACCGGCAAACCGGCCGATACCTCTTCGCTCAAAGATATTGTTTCACCCATGGTGGGGACATTCTACCGCGCTGGATCGCCGGATGGGGTGCCGCTTGTGGATGTCGGAAAAACCGTCACTGAAGACACAGTGGTTTGCATTATTGAAGCGATGAAAGTGATGAACGAAATCAAAGCAGAAACCAGCGGTGTCATCGCCGAAGTGGTGGCAGAGAATGGCAAGCCGGTGCAATTCGGTCAGGTCCTTTTCCGTGTGCGTTGAGAATGTAGCGCAAGCTTGCAGCTTGCGTGTGTATTGATTCGCAAGCTTGAAGCTCGCGCCACTTTTCCATGTTTGAAAAAGTTCTGATTGCAAATCGTGGTGAGATTGCCTTGCGCGTCATTCGCGCTTGCAAAGAACTCGGCGTTCGCACCCTGGCGGTTTATTCAGAAGCGGACGTCGATTCGCTGCATGTTCAACTTGCGGATGAATCCATCTGTATCGGCGCGGCGCCGAGTACAGAGAGTTATTTAAAAATCGATCGCATCATGAGCGCAGCCGAGATTGGCGACGTCGATGCGATCCATCCCGGCTATGGGTTTCTCGCGGAGAACCCGCATTTCGCCGAAGTTTGCGAGAGCTGCAACATCAAATTTATCGGACCGTCTTCTCGAGCGATGCAGGCGATGGGCGACAAAAACGCTGCTCGCGTTTTTGCGCGGAAAGCCGGCGTGCCAGTGACGCCGGGAAGCGATGGAATTGTCGAGACGGATAGCGATGCGATTAAGATCGCAAAGAAGATCGGTTATCCGATTATGATCAAGGCCGTCGCAGGCGGAGGCGGCCGCGGCATGCGCACGGCGCACAATGAGCCGAGCCTTAAGTCGGCGTTCCATAGCGCGCGTCACGAGGCGGAGAAAGCTTTCGGAAATGAGCAGATTTATCTCGAGAAGCTCATTCTCAATCCGCATCACGTGGAATTTCAGATCGTCGCCGATAGTCACGGTCACGTTGTTCATCTCGGCGAACGCGATTGTTCCATTCAACGGCGCAACCAAAAGGTGATTGAAGAATGTCCGTCACCACTTATGACCCCGGGCCTTCGTAAGAAAATGGGAAATGACGCCGTGAAGCTGGCGAAATCTGTCGGTTACGAAAATGCCGGCACGATCGAGTTCCTTGTCGATCAAGAGCGGCATTTTTATTTCATCGAGATGAACACCCGCATCCAGGTGGAGCACACGATCACCGAAGAAGTTTACGCGTGCGATCTGGTGAAGGAACAAATCCGTATCGCTGCCGGGCAGCCGCTTTCACCGCACGTCGCACACGCGACCCCTCGGCTGCACGCCATCGAATGCCGCATTAATGCCGAAGACCCGGAAAAAGATTTTCAACCGTCGCCGGGGCGAATTGCTTTTTATTATGCTCCGGGCGGGCGCGGAGTTAGGATCGACTCGCACGTTTACACCGGCTACTCCGTGCCGCCGTACTATGATTCGTTGATCGCGAAAATAATCACGGTTGGCGCGACGCGGATAAATGCAATCGATCGAATGCGCCGCGCCCTCGATGAGTATTACATCACTGGCATCAAAACGACGGTGCCGTTTCACGCCGCGATAATGCGCAGCGCCGAGTTCCGCGACGGAAACTACGACACAGGCTTTATCGAGCGTGTGATGTCGTCGGGCAAACTTGAGCTGAGTACTCCTGCGACCCAGCTCCGTGAGTGATAAATTGCGAAAGTTAAGCGAATGCCAACTCTACGGTATCCTGGATCTGAGTTACGTTGATAACTCGGACGCTGTGCCCGTCGCCGAAGCGATGATCAAAGGCGGTGTTGATCTGATCCAGTTGCGCGGAAAAGAACGTCCTATTGAAGAACTTGTCGATCTTGCTTCCGCGCTACATGAATTGACGGTCCGATCTTCGACGCCGCTGATTGTGAACGATCACGTCGAGATCGCGATAAAAGTTCCCGTGGAAGGCGTGCACGTTGGACAAGATGACGACGCGGTCGCAGCCGTACGGCGAAGAGTGGACCGCGAAATATTGGTTGGAAAATCAACTCACAGCATCAATCAAGCCTTGGCAGGGCAACACGAGGGCGCCGATTATCTTGGGTTCGGCCCGATCTTCGCGACGCCGACCAAACCTGATTATCAGCCGATCGGATTGAAGGAGATTGACGGCGTCCATCGCGATGTAGTTATCCCGGTCTTTTGTATCGGCGGAATTAAGATCGACAATCTCAACCAGGTCATTACTGCTGGCGCGCGTCGGGTTGCGATTGTCTCCGGTTTGCTCAAAGCGCCGGACATCGCCGAATACGCCCGTACCTGCAAAAATCTTCTGAACCTTGGAAATTGAATCCTGATGTCTCTGTTGATTGTCGGTTCCATCGCACTCGACACGGTCAAGACACCGGTGGAAGAGCACTCCAATTTATTGGGCGGTTCTGCTTCCTATGCGGCTCTCGGCGCAAGTTTCTTCTCGCCAGTCCGGCTTGTCGGTGTCGTGGGGGATGACTTTCCCGAATCCGAATTCCAGTTTTGGAAGTCGCGCAAGATCGACAGCGAAGGCGTGCAACGGGCAAACGGAAAAACTTTTCGCTGGTCGGGCGAATATTCGTGGGACTTAAACACACGCGAAACGCGTTCGATTGCGCTCAACGTCTTTGAACACTTCAAACCCGCGTTGCCCGAATCGTATCGACAGACGGATTTCGTTTTGCTCGCCAACATCGCGCCCTCCTTGCAATCGCATGTGCTCGATCAAGTGGAACGTCCGGGCTTCGTCGTCGCGGACACGATGGATCTTTGGATCGAGACCACGCGCGCAGACCTCGATGCGTTACTAACGCGCATCGATCTTCTCATTCTCAACGACAGCGAAGCCCGCGAAATGACGAAGGAAACAAGTCTCATCAAGGCAGGGCGTCGGATCCGAAAGATGGGGCCGCGTTATGTCGCGATAAAGAAAGGTGAGCACGGAGCGTTGCTTTTCGGCGAAGACGAATATTTCAGCTGCGGCGCCTACCCGCTCGAAGATATTCACGATCCGACTGGGGCAGGGGACACATTCGCTGGCGGCATGGCCGGTTATCTGGCTGGCACGGTCAAGAAAGTGCACTTCAATGATCTGCGCAAAGCCATGATCTACGGAAGCGTGCTGGCGAGTTTCTGCGTCGAAGCATTCAGCCTGGAGCGCTTGCGCAAACTCTCGATGGAAGAAATTGCGGAGCGCTACGGGACGTTCAAACTGATGAGCCAATTCGAGGTGGCGATTTGATTTCCCGAATCCTGTTTGTAGTTGTCACGATTTGGCTGGCGAACGTCGACGTTGGGGCGCGTGGTGGAGATTGGATTACTCTTGAAAATTGCCGGCTCGTTCCGAATGCGGCAAATGACGGGGACAGTTTCCACGTCAGCGTCAACGGTAAGGAATACATCTTTAGACTTTATTTGGTCGATGCGCCCGAAACCGACGCGGCAAACCCGGCGCGGCTGATTGAGCAGGCGAAAGACTTTGGGATAACCGTGCCGCAAGTAATCGAACTGGGAGAGACGGCCAAAGCGTTCGCCGGAGAGAAACTGGCCGAACCGTTTACCGTGATTACTCACATGGCAAATGCGATGGGCCGCAGCAACATCGAGCGTTTTTACGGGTTCGTGCAAACGAAGGACGGTGATCTCGGCGAACAATTGATTGCGAACGGCCTCGCGAGAATCCACGGGAGAAGCGCAACACCGCCCGGAGCCTCAAGCTCCGCTGCCGAACACCAAAGACTTGAACAACTGGAGGATGAAGCGAAGCGAAGGAAAGTCGGAGGATGGGGCATGAGCGGGCAGCCATTAAATGTGGCAAGCGCGACCCCTCAGCCGGTT
>Ga0307312_10000081_pt1 | contig 34158 bp, 24 predicted proteins | sample ER_DNA_202_FD_194489 | JGI IMG/M metagenome (GOLD analysis project Ga0307312, IMG submission 194489) | Bulk soil microbial communities from the East River watershed near Crested Butte, Colorado, United States - ER_DNA_202 | ecosystem: Environmental > Terrestrial > Soil > Floodplain | place... | reverse complement strand
GTACTATGGCGAGACGCCGGAGACGGTCGTCGCCGCGCTGAGCCGCCTAACGCCGGTCGTCGAGCGCGCGGACGCGTGGTCGCTCGAGGCGATCGAAGCGGAGATGAACAAGGCGATCGGTCGCAACGGCTCGGCGAAGAGCGCCGTCAGCGCCGCACTGCACGATCTCGCCGCCAAACGGCTCGGTATCCCGCTCTGGAAGCTGTGGGGCCTCGATCCGGCGGCGTCACCAAAGTCGAGCTTCACGATCGCGATCGCGCCAGACGAGGCAACGCTCCGCACGCGGATCAGGGAAGCAGCGCAGTACCCGATTCTCAAGGTGAAGCTCGGCACCGACCGCGACGAGGAAATCATCCGGACGGTGCGGTCCGCGGCGCCCGACAAGATCCTGCGCGTCGACGCCAATGCGGCGTGGGCCGCCAAGCGCGCCCTGCGCATGATCGACCTCTGCCGCGAGCTCGGCGTCGAATTCGTCGAGCAGCCGCTGCCCGCGCATGATCTCGACGGCCTGCGCCTCGTGCACGACCGGGCGTCGCTTCCGATCGTCGCCGACGAAAGCTGCATCGTGGCGACCGACATTCCGAAGCTCGCCGGCGTCGTCGATGGCATCAACATCAAGCTCTCGAAGTGCGGCGGCTTGCGCGAAGCTCTCAAGATGATCTCGACCGCACGCGCGCACGGGATGCTCGTCATGTGCGGCTGCATGATCGAGACGACGCTCGGCATTGCTGCGGCGGCGCATTTCGCGCCTCTGCTCGACTGCGCGGACCTCGACGGTGCCGCGCTCCTGACCGACGATCCGTTCACCGGCCCGGCCATCGCGGGAGGCGCGATCGGCCTGTCCGAGGGACCGGGGCTTGGGGTTGGACAGGCGGTGGGCGGTAGGCGGTAGGCGGCAGATTTCAGACGGTAGATCCGTTTGACTTTCGTCATAGTGGCCAGCACGAGCGGCGGTCGAGCCACTATGACGAAGGTTTAAACGGATCCTCGCGGATCTCGCTGATCAGGTCGGAAGAGCGTAAACGGCCGCTGTAAGCGCTTTGATTTCCACTCGCCGCGGCAGAGATAAACGGCACAGAATATTACAACTTTTTGAAAAGCATTTTTGGGGGTGCGCCGCGAGAGACTATCTCACCTCGCGCAGTCAAAAAAATGAAGTGACGCGCTTCTCCGCCGTTCAGACTGATCCGTTTGATCCGCGTGGATCCGTTTGACCTTCGTCATAGTGGCCAGCACGAGCGGCCGTCGGGCAACAATGACGAAGGGGCCGGTAGACGCTACCTAGTACTGCGCCAACTGGGGGTCCGCTGTCGCGACGACCGCGTCAACCTCGCGCGGGAGCTCGACGACGAAGCGCGCGCCGCCCATCGGTGATTCAGTCACCCAGACGCGTCCGTTCATGCCGGCGACGAGCTCGGAGACGACGGACAATCCGATCCCACTTCCCGTCGATCGTGTGCGACCCTCGAGCCGCACGAACCGCCGCCAGATGCGCTGCCGATCTCGCCGCGGAACTCCGGGGCCACAATCGTCGACCAGGAATTGCACCGTGTCCTCCATCCGTCGCGCCGAGAGCACGACCTGATGCCCGCCGGTCCCGTGCCTAACGGCGTTGTCGATCAGATTGACGAGGATCTGGAGCAGCGCCGCCCTGTCGGCGGACGCGACGAGGCCACGATCGGCATCGGTGCGAAAGCCGACGCTGGCGGCGGACGCCAGCGGACCGACCGTGCGCGTCAGCTCGGCCAGCACACTGTCGACGTCGACCGGGGACGCCTCGAGCCGCAGCTCATGGCGCGTCGCGCGCGAGTAGGTGAGCACGTTCTCGATGAGGTACGTCAGACGCCCCGCCTCGTGGACGATCACCTGGACCGCCGCAACATGTTCAGCCTCGTTCCGGACAAAGCCCATCTGCAGCATCTCGGAGTAGAGGCGAATCTGCGCCAGCGGCGTGCGCAGCTCGTGGGAGACGCTCGCGACGAACGACTCGCGCAACCGGGCGAGCGCGTTCTCGCGCCTCGTCTGAAAGATCGCGATCGCGATCAGGATCGCGCTCGCCGCGAACGCGAGCAGCGTCCTCACGAGACGCGTGTCCTCCTTGCCCGATGCGACGTCGGCGCGCAGCAGGGGACTGAGGCCGACGTCGACGCGGTAGTGTCCGAAATTTCCTTCCTTCGGATACTGTGCCAGGATCGGGGCGACGTCGGTCGCCGGGCCGGCACGCAGGAACTCCGTGCCGTCCGCCGCCTCCACTCGAACCGAGAAGAGCGACGAGTTGGGGCGCTCGTGCGCCTGCGCCGACGCGAGCAGCGGCCCCTGTGACAGCGTGCGGGCGAAGAACTCGCGCGCGACACGCGGCATGTCCAGCTCGAGGCCATTCACGGCAGCGGGCTTCCCGTTCGCGTCCCAGGCGAGGCGATAAACGACGAGATGCGTCTGGCCGCCAGACGGAACCGATAGAATGGCGAGCTCCCACGACGGTTTATATCGGTTCAGCGCCTCGTCGCGAATCGAATCGCGGATCGTCCGCGCCGCCGCGGTGTCGATCGACGCGCCCTTCGTTTCCCAGGCGCCGCTGCGCAGGTCGTAGAAGAACGTGCTCCGCGCTGGGCCGCCGGCGCAGACCGCGGGAGCGGAACACCCCTCCTTCGCCGGCGCCAACGCCATCTTGGAGAAGGACTCACGCCGAGCCTGCGTCTCGTACTCGATCCGGCTGACCGCCGGCGTGAAGTACAACATCAGGTTGTACGTCAGGCGCTGCTCGGCCCAGCGCGACAGATTCGCCGCCGCCTCGAACGCGAGGTCGTGCGACGCGGCTTGCGACCGCTCGGCATACGACCGGTGCGAAAGGTACGCCTCGACGGCGAGTACTGCCGTGCCCACGAGAACGAGCAGGAGCACCCCGATGTGCAGCGCCGGTCGCCACCGTTCCCACCGGCTCGTCACCAGCGATGGGGTCAGCTTGCCGGGGCCCGGTCCGTCGGACGGCTTCGCGTGAAAGATGTCGAAACGCATGCGTCAACTTCGGGAAACGTGGTGAGAGCCGCAACCGCCGACAGAGTTCGATGGTCCGTCGACCATCGAAGCCCCGGCATGCCATGCACACCGGGGCCTCGATGATCCAGCTCGGCGCAGGATCATGCCGAGTCCGACTACCCGCGCCGCCGAAAACCAGCGCGCGGAACTACTTCGAGCATCACTGACAAGCGACGTTACCGTTTCGCGCCGTCGCTTCGCCGACGGGAATTGGCAGCGCCTGATTGAGCGGGTCCGTCGCCCCACCATTTGGCGTGCCCGGTTGCGTGACGTAGCTCGGCGTGAGCAGCGCATACCGACGCAGGAAGCTCAGGTGCTGCCAGCCCTCGAGAATCAGCGAGTAGCGATACTCGTAATTCAACGCCGTCAGCGCCTCGGCGCGCGACCCGAACGTCGCATACGGAGCGAGGCGCCCCTCGCCAACGTGCACGACATTCACGTCGGCGGTCGCGCCGGCCAGATCGTTCAGACCCAGCTTCGCCTCGGCCCGCAGCAAGTACAGCTCTGCGTTTCGCAGCTTCGGCATCGGTGTCGAGAGCTGATCGCCTTTCGTGTAGACGTAGGACTTCGTGAACTGGAAGCCCTGCGCCTGTTGCGGCGTCGTCAGCGTGTACACGTTGGCAGCGCGCGCATCACCGGCCATGTATCCGTTCACGAAGTTGTCCGTGAGACCAGTCTTCACATCGCCGCCAAGCGGGTTCGCGAAGGATTCTGGCGCAGCGGAATTGTAGAGGTAGTATGGTCCCTCGGCGAGATACGCTGCGTCGGGAGACGCAGGCGCGCCAGCCAGTGCGAGATCGAGGGCGGCGAGAGCAGCGGTGTAGCCGGCCGCGCCCGTCGGAGACTGACGGCTCGTCGCGCGGAAGATCTCGATCTTTCCCTTCAGGCCGCGATTGAAACGTGCGATCCCAGCCTTGTGGGTATAGTCGCCGTGGACATTGTACCCGGCGGCGATGAACGGAAGGGCGTCCGACGTGCCCGCCGCCGTCAGGTCGGCGTACGCCGAGTCGAGCAGCTTCGAGACCGCGTCGAGCGCGCCGGGCTTGCACAGAATTGGCGGCAGCACGGTCGGATCCTTTTGCTGGATCGCGAAACCGACCGTGTCGCGCGTCTCCGCGATGTGGACGTAGTTGAACGCCTTCACGGTGTTGAAGAAACCGCGCGTAATCGCCTTGTCACCGGCCGACAGCGCGGTGAACGCTGGTTGGTCGTACAGCGACGTGATCGCGCGGTTGGCGATGTACGTGAACTGCCAGTCCGCGCCGCCGATGAACGAGCTCGGATCCGGCGTCGTAACGAAGAACTCCTGCGTGAGACGGTTGTCGTTCGGGTCGAGGCGCAGAACGTCGCGCGCCTGGATCGATCCGAACAGGTAATAGTTCGTAACGGCAACGCCCGCCGCCCGGCGCGTCGCGCCAAGAATGCCTGAGGCGAGCGTCTGAAGCGTCTGTGGCGAGCCGGCCACCACCTGATCCACGCTCGGTGAGGCCGGATTGTCTACGCACGCGGCAAGGGCGAGGAGCGCCGCGCCGAATACTGCAGTCACTTTTCGCATCGGTTGGCTGCTCGCGGTTAGAAGTTGGTGATGAGCGACAGGAAGAACGTCCTGCTCGGGGGGAACGGTGCAACGTCCTGGATGCGTCCCAGCGCCTGATTGCCGAAGTTCGAGACCTCGGGGTCGTACCCTGTGTATTTCGTCCACGTCTTCAGGTTCCGACCACTCAACTCCAGCTTGACGTCTTTCGTCGCGCCGCGAGACAGGATGGACGCCCACTCCTCCTTCACTGTGTACGACAGCGTGACCTCGCGGAGCTTGAGGAAGGTCGCGCGCTCGAGGTAGACAGGCTTGCCGGCGGCAAAGTCGGCGGCGCGCTGGCGAACGCCGGCTGTGTCGGCGAGGCTGCCACCGGGAATGTTGAAGTCGAAGTAGCTGTTCGTGAGGTTCGCGACCCAGCCGCCCTTGTGCCAGTCGAGCAGCGACGTTAGGCGCACCGGTCCGTAGGTGAGCTCGTTGTTGAAGCCCATCTGGAAGTCTGGCTCCGAGGGGCCGTAGAACTGTTCGTGCCGGAGACCGTCAGGGTCGCGTCCGTTGAACGCGACGACGACGCCGTTAGGGTACCCCTGCTGAACCTTGACGGCGCCATAGCGCTCGCTGAACAGGTTGCCGGCGAGAAAGCCAGGCACGGGCAGCTCGGTCACGAGACTCCGGTTCGCGGAGTAGGTCGTGGTCGACGACCACTGGAAGGGGTAGGACTGCGGCAGAGGTACGAGTCTGAGGCTCATCTCCGTACCAGTGTTCTGCAGCTTCCCGCCGTTGATCGTCTGCGTGGTGAAGCCGGTCGTCGGGGCGAGGTTGGCGAGCAGCACGAGGTCGCTCGTCACCTTGCGGTATTTGGTGAACTCAAGACCGACGCGACCATTGAGGAACTGCGCATCGACACCGCCTTCGGTCTCCGCTGTCACCTCGGGCCGGACGTTGGGCAGGCCGACGATTGCTGATGGGCGCAAGCCGGTCACGCCGGCGTACGGTACGCTCGTCAGGAAAGTGTACTTGTAGTTCGACGGCACGCGGTTGCCCGCGCGACCGTAGGCGGCGCGGAGCTTCACGTTGTCGACACTCGGCACGACGAATGGGAGTCGGTACGACGCGGCGAACTTCGGAAACGCATAGAACTTCTTCGGATCGCCGTTCGTGCTCGCGCGCTCGGCGTTCACCGCCGCCGTCAGCATCAGCGCTTCGTCGAGAGCGAGCACTTCCTCCTGCGCGTAGTACGAGAGCGTCTTCGTCAGCGACTGGCCGTTCGCCGATCCCGTCTGCGTCGCCGACGCGAAGTTCGTGATACCCGGGAAGAGGCCCTGGCCGAGGTTCGTCACGAAATCGGCCTGCGCCCTCTCCTGGCGGAGACCGGTCGACGTCGTCGCGCCGAGGAAGGGAAGCGCGAGGTGATGATTCAGCGAGACGTTGAGGTTCGCGTTCTGCACCGTCGCCTTCGAGTTCACGACCGTTCCCGGGAACGGCGAGATCGAGCCGGACTGCTCGACATACGTCGTCGGCGGCGAGTAGACGCGCCCGTCATCGGTGTACGAGTCGATGCCGCCGAGTGTCTGCAGCTCGAGCGTCTGAAGCTGTGAAGAGAGCATCTGCCAGCTTCCCTGCAAACTGCCGACGAGACGATACACGTTCTCCGGCGTGCGGACCTGCGCGGCTTCCTGGAGAATGTTTCCGCTGTTGCCGACCCACGGGTTCTTGACGTAATCGCCAGTCGTCGGATCGCGGCGCGAGAAGTCGAAGAACGACGGTGTTGCCGAGAAGATCGCGAGTGGGCTGATCGTCGCGTTGTCGTTGCCGGAGATTCCGCGCTCCGTCAGCGTGTGCAGGATCTCCGAGGATCCGCGGACGAGAATCCTCGTTCCGAACTGCTGCGTCAGATTGGCGCGCAGCGATTGCTTGCTGAAGCCGGTGTTGCGCATCAGCCCCTGATCGCGCTTCGCCGTTCCGGCGAGGAAGTACGTGGCGCTCGAGACGCCACCGCGAAGCGACGCCTGCGTCTCGTACGACGTTCCCTTTCCCGAGTAGAGCTGGTCCTGCGGGTCGACGCAGCCCGCATACGGGTGTTCAGCGAAGTATTCGGCCGCGTTGAAGCCGAACGCTGCCGCGTGCGAGTCGATGTAGGAGGTCGCCTCCGACTGCGAGAAGCAGCGGATGTCGTACTTGTTGGACAGCGATTGCGTACCGGCCCGCGCCGTGACATTGATCTGGGGCTTTCCGGCGCGACCCTGCTTCGTGGTGATGATGATGACGCCGTTCGCGCCCTTGGATCCATAGATCGCGCCCGCCGACGGACCCTTGAGGACTTCGATCGTCTCGATGTCGTTCGGGTTCAGGTCGGCGATGCGATTGACCTGCTGGTCCTGGATCGACACGATCGGCGTTCCCTGTTGTCCGACACTGCCGGCGCCGGCCAGCGCCGTCGGAGTCGCCGAACCGGCGAGGGAGATCGCGTTCAGGCCGTTAGGGTACGAGTCGTTGTTCGCGATCACGCCGTCGATCACGTAGAGCGGCTGGTATTGGCCGTTGACGGTGTTCGTGCCGCGGATGACGACCTGCGTTCCGCCGCCCGGCGCCCCGGAGTTCTGCGAGATGACGGCGCCCGAGACCTTGCCCTGAAGGGCGTTGTCGAGCGTCTGTGCCGGCACCCGGTTGAGCACCTCCGCCGACACGACGGCCACGGCGTTTGCGGCGTTGCGACTCGAGATCGTGGTCGCCTGGCCGGTCACGACCTGCGTCTCGAGCTGCAGGATGTCCTGATCGAGCGCGACGGTGACGGTGTCCTGCCCGGCCTCCAGCGGCACCGCCCGCGCCTTGAAGCCGATGCGGCGCACGCGTAGCGTCGGAGCGCCGCCGTTAGGCGCGAGTACGCTGAAGCGACCATCGTCGCCGGTCTGCACGCCGAACGCCGTGCCGGCCACCTGCACCGTGGCGGCGGCGAGCGGCTGGTTCGAGCCGCGTTCAATTACCTGTCCTGAGATCCTTCGCGTCCCGTCCTGCGCGCCAGTCAAAGCCGGTATCGCGCCGAGGAACAGGACGCCCGCCAGACAACGTCGTAGTAGGTGCATGCGTCAGCCTCCCGCCGTCGCCACGCGACGGCTCAGTGTGATCTTCCCATTGCATCGTCGCGATCGCGGCGATGCAATGGCGCATGTGGCATATTGCGCACATACTGCGGCGCGGAGCGTCGGAGGTGGGGTCAAGCTTTCGTCAACTCGTTGCTGAGCGCGCCGACGGGAGTCCGCGCGTCAGGGCGACCGCGGGCGTCGCCGCCAGCGAACGTTAGGCAGCGGCCCAGCGACGAAGGACGTTAGGCGACGTCTCCGCCGCGCCCGGCCTGGCGCCGGCCCGGTGTCGGCTCGCCGTCTCCGCGGCGCGAGGCCGGCGTATCCATCTGCAGCCGGTAGCCCGTCCGCCGTACGGTGACGATGAGCTTCGGGTCCGCGGCGTCGATCTCGAGCTTCTTCCGGAGCTCGAGGATATGCGTGTCGACCGTGCGCGTGACCACCTCGTGCCGGTATCCCCACACTTCCTTGAGAATGTCGACACGGGAGATCGTCGCGCCCTGACGCGCGGCGAGCGCGGCGAGGAGATCGAACTGCTTCGGCGCGAGCTGGACGAGCGCACCGGAGCGCGTCACCGTTCGCTGACGCAGATTGAGCTCGACTTCGTCGGACAGGCGCACGACTCCGTCCTTCGCCCACTCGGGATCGAAGCCCTGCTTCGACCTCCGCAGCAGCGCTCGCACGCGCGCGAGCAGCTCCATCAGCGAGAACGGCTTAGTGACGTAGTCGTCCGCTCCGATGCGAAATCCGAGGATCTTGTCGGCCTCCTCGTTCCGCGCGCTGAGGATGAGCACCGGCATTGTGCGCCCGGCGTCGCGCAGCGCCTTCAGGACGCGATATCCGTCGATGTCCGGCAACATCAGATCGAGGATCACGAGATCCGCCGTCGCTGACCGCGCGAACGCGAGGCCTCCGATCCCGTCGTGATCGACGCGCACGCGGAAGCCTTCGATCTCGAGGACGTTCTTGATGCCCGTCGCGAACGTCTTGTTATCCTCGATGATCTGGATGAGCAGCGGCTTCTCCATCAAGCCTTCCGACTGAGATGATGCGGCGCGGTTCGCGCGCGCTGCCGACGACACGACGCCTCCATCATCGAGAAGGAAGCGTCGTTTGGCTGAACCGGCCTCTGTCATCGTCTCGGCAGTCATGTTGACCTCGGGGGCGGACGAATGGCGCCTGGGTGGCGTCGCGGCACCACTCAAGGAACGTCGCGTCGCGCAGGCCCTACGGGAATCTGATGCGCTCGCCAGCCTGTCCGCCCGATTCGTCATGAGATTTGACACAAACTTCACACTCTCCGTTGCGGCACGGACGTTCGGGTCAAGCCGGCTCGGGCTGGCCGCTCCCGGCCGGCTGCGCGCACCGATAGCGTTCACGGATGTTCGTGGACGTCGCTCTCCCGCTCCCGCTTTTCCAAACCTTCACCTACCGAATTGACGGAACTCCCCGGCACCCGGTGCGGCCGGGGGGTCGCGTCGTCGTGCCGATCCGGAACAAGCGTGCGATCGGGATCGTCGTCGGGGAGGCGGAAGCTCCGGCGGGAGTCAAGACGAAGGCAGTGCTCGACGTTCCCGACGCAGAGCCAGCGATCGCCGGCCCGCTGCTCGTGCTCGCGCAGTGGATCTCGGACTACTACGTCGTGCCCCTCGGCATCGTTGTCCGTTCGATGCTGCCGGCGGCGTTGACGGGCGCCGCCGTGCCGGTACCCTCCTCGAAGACGAAGCGCATCGCGTCGATCGTGCGCGAGCTTCCGACCCTGCTCGAGCGCGACCGCGCGTTCCCACGCGCCAAGCGACAGCGCGAACTCTACGAGCTGCTCGAATCGCTCGGCGGGCGGGCGCCGGTCGATCACCTCGTCGAGCAGATCGGCTGCACGACGGGCGTCGTCACCTCGCTCGCCGATCGCGGATTCATCTCGATCGAAGCGCAGGTCGTGGCCCGCGACCCGTTCGCGTCGCGTCCGGCGGGAATCCCGGCCGACCACACACCGACGGCCGCCCAACGGGTCGCGGTCGATGCGCTCGTCGCGGGCAGGCCGGGCGACGTCTTTCTCCTGCACGGCATCACGGGCAGCGGGAAGACGCTCGTCTACATCGAGCTGCTTCGCCACGTCGTCGGGACGTTAGGCAAGACGGCGATCGTGCTCGTGCCCGAGATCGCGCTGACACCGCAGACCGTCGATCGCTTCCGCGCCGTGTTCGGCGAGCGGATCGCCGTGCTGCACAGCGCGTTGAGCGACGGCGAACGCCTCGACGAGTGGCGTGCGCTTGCTCGGGGCGAGAAACGGATCGCCGTCGGAGCGCGGTCCGCGATCTTCGCTCCGCTTGCCGATCTGGGGGCGATCGTCGTCGACGAGGAGCACGAGTCGAGCTACAAGCAGGGGGAATCGCCGCGCTACCACGCGCGCGAGGTGGCGATCATGCGCGCGAAGCTCGAGGGCGCCGTGACGGTGCTGGGAAGCGCAACGCCGAGCCTGGAGACCTGGGTGAACGCCACGGCGGGGAAATACACACTGCTGTCGCTGCCGGAGCGCACGGCGGGCGGTTCGCTGCCCAAGATCGAGGTTGTCGATCTGCGACGGGGGGCCCCCCCCGAACAACACGATACCGCGCAGCAATCGCTACACCGCAACCCGACCGACACACGTGCCGCCGAATCCACGCCTCCTCTCGCGCGCACGATCCTCAGTCCGGAGCTGGAGACCGCGCTCCGCGAGACGCACGCCCGCGGCGAGCAGAGCATCCTCCTCCTCAACCGCCGCGGCTACGCGTCGTTCATCATCTGCGACGACTGCGGCGACGTCGCGAGCTGCCCGTTCTGCTCGATCACGCTCACCTACCACCGCTCGCCGGAGCGGCTCGTCTGCCACTATTGCCTGCATCAGGAGCCCGTCCGCGAGCGCTGCGCTCGGTGCCATGGCGCGACGCTGAAGCAGCGCGGGCTGGGCACCCAGCAGGTCGAACGCGTGCTCGCCGAGCGCTTTCCCAGTGCACGCATCGCGCGGATGGACGTCGACACGACGAGCGGCAAGTGGGCGCACGCGACGATTCTCGACAGGGTCGCCAGTGGGGAGGTCGACATTCTGCTCGGGACGCAGATGATCGCCAAGGGGCTCGACTTCCCGAACGTGACCCTCGTCGGCGTGGTCGACGCGGACGTTGGCATCAACCTCCCAGACTTCCGCGCGTCGGAGCGCTGCTTCCAGCTTCTGAGCCAGGTCGCCGGACGCGCGGGACGCGGGCCGAAGGGTGGCCGCGTCCTGATTCAGACGCGCCTGCCGTCGCACCACGCGGTCCGCTGCGCCGTCACCCACGACTACCCCGGTTTCGTGAAGCAGGAGCTCGACGGACGCGTCGATCCGCCGTACCCGCCTAACGTCCGCCTCACCAACGTCATCTTCAGCGGTGTCACGGAGCGGGCGACACTGGACCTCGCCGAGGCCGGCGCGGCATGGCTACAGGCGCTGCTGACCGGCCGTGAAGAGGGAAAGCATATCACGCTCCTCGGCCCGGCCCCGTGCCCGGTGGAGCGGATCAAGAACCGCTGGCGTTGGCACCTTGTGCTCAAGTCGGCGAGCGCGCGCGAGATGACGCGAGTCGCGCGCTACTTTCTTGAGCGGTTCGAGGTGCCTGGAACGGCGCAGCTGAGGGTCGCTGTAGATCGCGATCCGGTCTCGCTGCTGTAGGACGACTACAACGAGGGACGAGGGACCCGCCAACGCCTAAGGCGTTGAGCTCAACATGGGACGTGGGACGTGGAAGGCCCCGATGCTAGAACGAGGAACGAGGGAGCATTTCTCGCATCACATCGGACGTGGGACGTGGGAAGAACGAGGGACGAAGGAGCTGCCTAACTGCCAACAATGGACGAGGGACGAGAGACGTTAGTGCGCGTCCCTCGTCCCTCGTCGAATTAGTACCGGACTTACTTCCTCGTCCCTAGTCCCACGTCAAGCTCGATGCCTTACACGCCCCGCGGCAGCCTACGCGGCGTAGTGCCGCGCTCCCCCCGCTCGCAGCGGCGACCGCATCGGCGCCCGTGACGGCATGCGAAGCAGCGAGGCCGAACGATGGAAGTAGTCGTCGCCGAATCCCATCGCCCGCTTGATGCGAATGTCGCGGCGGAGAACGTTGCGGTCGAGCATGAAGCGCGCGCAGCCGCCGAAGCCGACGAACTGCGGCATCGGGATCGCCGGCAGCGGCCAGTCGCTTCCATGAACGAGCTTCGCGCGCACGCGATCATCTTCCATGATGTACGGATAGGCGTAGCACCGCAGGGGGAGATTGAGCGCCGACGTGTCGCCGTAGAAATTCTCGTAGTCGCGCGCCATGCGCACGAACGTGTCGACGTAGCTCTTCTCGCCGATCGCCGAACGCGTGCCGCAGTGCGCGGCGATGACCGTCACGCCGCGATCGAGCGCGGGCTTGAGCAGCGCGGGATCGGCGACCCGGGTATCGATGTTCGGCAGCGTCTTCTCTCCTCCGGTATGACTGAGGAGCGGAATACCGTAATGCGCGAGCACCTCATAGAGCGGGAAGCACCGCCGGTCGGACGGATCGAACCCCTGGGTGATCGGGAGCCACTTGAGGAGCACGGCGCCATTGCGCGCGCACCGCTCCAACTCGGCGAGCGCGTCGCGACGATACGGATGCACCGACGCGCCGAAGAGCATCTTCGGATGGCGATCGGCGAGCTCCCTCACGTACTCGTTCGTGACGTGCAGGTGCGTGCGCGCATCGTCCAGCCGGCCGTCGTTGCCGTACACGGCGTCGAAGGCGAGAATCACCGCCGCATCGAGCTCCGTCGCGTCCTCGAGCTGCATCGCCAGAGCACGCGACAGCGCGCGCTCCGTCTCGAACCCCATGCCGTGCATGCCGAGATACCAACGGAGGAACCGAAACGACGGACGCCCGAGCAGGGCGCGCGAGGTGCGGCCGTGTTCGGGCGTAAACGCGTTAACGTGTACGTGGCAGTCGATGATCATTTTGACCCCGGCGGTCGTCGTGCGGGACGGCGGCGCCGGCGTCGGCACCCCGAGCATACAACGCAAATGACTGTTGCGCCAGGATTCGCGTCACAGCCGGGACCGGTGCTGGGCTGCTTGAACCGCCCTGCGGGCCCGGCCATCTTTCCCCAGTGAGCTCCTTCAGCCATCCCGACTTCGGCGCCGACCGCTTATCCCGCGCCCCAGATGCCCGTTTCGTGGCCGCGCCGAACGATGGCGTCCTCCCCGAAGACTTCTTTTCGACCACGAACCTGCCCACCTACGTCCGCGTGAAGGGCGAATGGAAGATGCCCCGCGAGCCACGGATGGACTCGGTGCTCGTCCTCGACAAGGATGGGCTCGTCTGGATCCGGGAGGGGCGAAGGGTCAAGAAGGGAGACCCGGTCGCGGTCGGACACTCCGAAGACGGGAGCCAGGGGATCTACGTGCACTCCTCGGCGTTCCTCGGCGAGCCGGCCGACGGAGAGTTCAAGTTCATGACGAGCGAGGTCTCCCGCGAGCGGCCGATCGACTACGCGCTGATGGCGCGCATCCTGATCGAAGAGCGCACGCGAGGCGGCTATCCCGTGTGGGTGACGGGTCCGGCACTCGTGCACTCACGCGCGCGCGCCGACATGGCGTGGTTCGTCGAGAACGGCTTTGTCGGCGCGATGCTCGCCGGCAACGCTGTCGCCGTGCACGACATCGAGGCCTCGATCTACAAGACGTCACTCGGAATCACGGCGAGCGGCGAGGCGTCGACCGGCGGACACGGGCTGCACATGCGCGCGATCAACAAGGTGCGCGCCGCGGGCTCGATCGCCAAGGCCGTCGAGCAGGGTATCATCACTGACGGGATCATGTACGCGTGCGTGGTCAACAAGGTCCCGTTCGTCCTCACCGGTTCGATCCGTGACGACGGTCCACTGCCCGACGTGATCACCGACGCGCTCGAGGGCCAGGACGCGATGCGCGCGCAGACCAAACGGGCGACGATGGCGATCCTCATCGCCACCGCGCTGCACGCGATCGCGACCGGCAACATGCTCCCCGCTTTCGTCACCGAGGAAGACGGATCGCTGCGTGAGCTGGCGACGATCTGCGTCGACTCGTCGGAGTTCGTCGTCAGCAAGCTGAAAGATCGGGGGACGCACCAGGCGTTCGGCGTCGTCACCAACGCGCAGGACTTCATGCACATCCTGCGACTGTACGTCGAGCGCGAGCTCGGAGCGCGCGGCACCGCTCCGACGCCGCGCACCGTGGCCGCAGTCCGTTGAGCGCCGACAGTCGAACGCCGGCCGGCTCGACCGCGATCGGAGACGCGTCGGACAGCCGCGCGCGCTTCCTGCGCGAGATCGGGACGAGACTGCCCGCCGACCGGGTGACGGAGGTCCACCTCTTCCCGGCGATTCGTCAGGGCGGCGTGGAGACGGGCGCCGCGGTCGTCGCCGTCGCTCCAGTGCTCGAGCGCGAGGTCGTGCCTAACGCCATGGCGGCGGACGAGCCGCACCCGCCGGCACCGGCCGATGTCCGAACCGAAAAGCACACCGTGTATACCGCGACCTACCGGCTCGTCCTCAAGGGGCCCGAGCGGGGAACGTGGGAGTCCGCGGTCAACGCCGAAGCGGAAGCCCCCCTGCAGATGGTCGGCACGGTCGTCCAGGGCGTGCAGCGCAGGCTCGGCGACGAGGGCGAGCCGGAGCGCATTCGTGGGGCACAGCTCAACGACGCGTTGCGCGCGTCGCCGCTGACGGCGGCTGCCGATGCTGGCCGGCCATTCGCAATGCGACCCGACCCGAATCGCGGGTGAAAATTCCGTCGCTGGATCGTTGGCGACGCTTCGCCGCTGACCGTCTGGACCCGAAGGTCTACCTCGGGCTTCACGTGACGGTGAGCTTCGTGGTCTGCGCGCTCGCCGTGTGGGTCTTTGCGGCGCTCGTCGATGCCGTACTGGAGAACGACTCGATCGTGAATTTCGACGTCGCGGCGGCAGTGTGGATCCACGAGCGCGTGACAATGTTCGGGCTTCGCGTCTTCCAGGTGATCACGGACATCGGCTCGCCGATTGTCGTCTCGCTACTCGTCGTCGCGATGGCGATCTGGTGCTGGCAGAGGCGCGAGAGAGTGCTCGCCGTCGGTGTCGTCACGATCTGCGCCGGAGCGGCGCTGCTGGACCGCGTGCTGAAGGCGGTCATTCACCGCAACCGACCCGAGTTCGGCACTCCGTTTCTTCACGGGCACAGCTTCAGCTTTCCGAGCGGCCACGCGTTCGGTTCGATCGTCGGGTACGGGATCCTCGCGTATCTGCTCATCGCGTTTTTTCGTCCAGCGCGAAACACGCGCCGGCTGATTCAAGGCGTCATCGCGGCCCTCGTTCTCGCGATTGGAATCAGTCGCATCTATCTCGGCGTCCATTACCCAAGCGACGTGATCGGCGGTTTCGCGGCGGGCATCGCATGGCTATCCATCTGCCTGACTGGGATCCGGCTTGCGCGCGACCGCAGCTCGCGCGGCACAGCGGTGCGACCGACGCGCGCGAGCGGCGGCTACGCCGAAGCCGAATGAGCAATCGGCGGTCGCCGCGACTGGCGTCGGCGCCGCACGCCACGCACTGCGCTCGCGATCGCGACCGTCGTCCAGCACCACGCGATCCACGATAGGCGCTCGGGCCACGACAATGCGCGCAGCATCGTCCAGGCTGCCGCTGGTGCCGTGACAAGCAGCGCTGGCACGTCGCCGCCGACGGCGCGCGTGCGGCCGATCGGACGAACTGCCCGGCGGCCGCTCGTCACGAGCGTTGCGCGGATGCGCGCATCCAGCGAATCGGCCGACAGGCCGCGCCATCCGGGAATCGTCATAACGCTCCACGCGGCCGCGGTCCGCCCCCAGCCGTGGTTGTCGGACCCGGTGAGCAGGGCGTCGTCGTGACGATCGGCGAGTGCAATGATCGACGCCCGTTTACGGTCGCTCGCGACAAGGCCTTGCGGGCCGCCGTCCGAGATCTCGATGCCGACCGCGCGCGCCGGAGGCGCCGTGCGGGTGTGCGCGAAAAGGGCCACGGTGCCCGGGATGGTCAGTATCAATCCCACGTCCTCTGCACTCGTGGAGCGGGCGTTCGCCCACACCCGCACGGGAGCCGTGCCCGCGTCGTGCGCCGACCCGAGCACGATCACGTGTTGGTCCTGGTAGGCTGCCTCGAGCGCCGGCAGCAGCATGGTGGTATCGCCCGCCGTCGCCGGATTCGTGGCGAGCGCGATGTGGACACCCCGAAAACTGTGATGATCGGAGACATAGGCCGCGCCATAGCCGGCGGCTTGGTGCCACGCGCGATTCTCTTCCGCCGAAAAGCCCGGACGGGCGTCGTACGAGGCGTTCGTATGGCTGTGAAAATCCACGGCGACGAAGGACTCGTCGCGCAGCCGCAGAGCCGCCATCGGCCTCGGCGCCGCCGCCATCACGACGTAGGTCGCGGCGAAGAGTCCGATCGCGAGCAGCGCGGCACGCGCCTCCGTACGCCACGCGGCGCGCCTAACGCTGCCGTCGTCACGTGCCGCCACGCGCATCCTCGTGACGCGCCAGAGCGCGAACAGGACGACGAGCGTCACCGTGAGCGCGACATGCTGCCAGAGCGACAGCAGCGTCAGCGCGTCGAGCACATTCGACGCCGGCGCGAAGAACACGTACAGCGCCGGTCGCACGAGCTGCGCGCCGGCCGGCGGATCGTTCGTGAGGAGATCGCGCAGCGGAGGCGCGGGCAGCACGGCACTCCCGAGGACGGCGGCTGAAATGGCGATCGCCCACGCGGGCGGACGCGCCCTCACAGCTCGGGGAGCCGTTTCGGCCACCGGATCCGTCATGGCAGCCCGTCTAGCGATACGCCGCGTCCTTTCGTCGCTCCACGCCGTCCGGCCGCCGGTCGCGGGGCAGCGCGTAGCGCGTCATCACCGTGCGGTGGATGTCGCGCGCGTCCTCGAGCGTCTCGTTGGACAGGTCGAGGCCGGGTGGCGTGATGATGAACGGGTAAACCTGATCTCCGCCCGCCGAACCGTGCGCGCCGACCTGGTCATCGAACGACACGATCTCGTAGCCGTCATACGCTCCGAAGAGCACGATGTCGCCCGCGTTCGGCTGTCGCACGAGCGCCTCGATCGCGCGCAGCACCGGCGTTTCGGAGCCGTAGAGATTGAGCGGACTCTCGCCTTCCACGCGCACAACGGCGGCGTCGCGAATCCAGGACCGCCCGCGCTCCCCGGCCACGACGACCTTGTCGCCGTCGCGTGTCGCCACCAGACCGATCCCCTTGTGCGCCACGAGTGCGTCGTAGAGCGCGGCGCGGCTCGCATCCGCCCTGATCTCGGGCAGGCCGAGCGCGTGTTTGTCATCGGCGAAATAGATGAGGGCGAGCGAGGAGCTGTAGGTCACGATTACATCGTGCTTCGCGTCGACGAAATACTTCTCCGGCAGGATGATTTCGCGCAGTCCATATTCACGTCTGATCCAGCCTCCGATCTGCGCGAGCCTCCGGCGCAACATGCGCGCCCGCGCCGGGACGGCGCCGGCTACCGTGTCGAGCGCGCGTGCGCCGACGTCGGCGTATTCGCTGCGCTCGGCGAAGCTCGCGTGCGCACTCGCCGCCTCCCCGCCACGCACCCGGGCGTAGCGGTCGAGCATCTTCTGCACTGTCGCGCCGAGCGACTCGCCAAAGCGCACGCGATAGCTTTCCGCCGGCGTCATCCCGTGGTCCGAGAGGACGACGAGGTCGTACTCACGTCCACCCATGTTGCGCGCCATGCGCAGGATCTCGGCGATGCGCGCGTCGGTGCGCCGCAGATCGCGCAGCGATGCCTTGCTCGACGGCCCGAAGTGATGCGCGAGCTCGTCGTACTGCATGTAGGTACTGTAGATTATCGGAACGCCGAGGAAGACGTCGAGCACGATCGCCAACGTCTGCAGCTCGCGAACGATGACGTTCGTGAGGATGCGGACGAAGGGAAAGATGCCTTCGGAGTGCGTGCGGCGTCGCTTGTTGAACTCTCCAGTCGACCGCTCCCATTCTTCGCGCAGCCACTCGAGCACGGCCTGACCGGCCATGCGAAGCATGCGGATCGGGTGAATGAGGATCAGCGCCGCCATGCGCGTGCCGCCTAACCGCCGGTACGCGGAGAGGCGCTCGCGCGTGGCGACGGTGAAGGCGACGGTGCGGGCGTCGCCGTCGAGCAGGTTGACGTAGCTGGAGCCGCCGTAGAGTGCGCCGGTGCCGGCGATGTGGTCGCGCACGTACTGCACGCCCTGCGGCGCGTTGCACGTGATGACGCGGCGCTCGCGCTTGTCGTAGAAGCGGAAGGCGGGAATGCCGGCATTCTCGCCGTACATGATTCCCGCCTGGCAGTAGGGTGTGGCGCTCGGCAGGCCGCAGAACCATCGGCGAAGCGCGAAGCCGTCGTCGCGAATCAGTCGCGCGAGCGTTGGGCAGTAGCCCAGCTCCACCGCTCGGCGGAAATCGGCGTGGCTGAGGGCGTCGATCTGCAGGACGATGAGACCGCGACGGCCGGGCACACGCCGCTCGCGGCGAAAGAGCGAGTACTTGATGCCGTAATACCAGCGCAGCAGCCGCCCCCCGAGGCCCGGCCGTCGCGCCGAATCAGGAGAGGACATGGAGGACTCCGCGACCCTTGGTGTCGCCATCGCGTTCACGGCTGGTCTGCTCAGCTTCCTGTCGCCGTGCGTGCTGCCCCTCGTGCCGAGCTACGTCACCTTCCTGACCGGGCTGTCGATCGAAAACGTGTCGCGCGCCCGCCGCGTCGCACTGCTGCACGCGCTGCTGTTCATCGCCGGCTTCACGGCCATCTTCGTCGCGCTTGGTGCGGGCGCGACGGCCATCGGCGTGCTGCTCGGCGCCTATCGAGACTGGATCAGCCGCATCGGCGGCGTGCTGCTGATCGTTTTCGGCTTTGTGCTGCTCGAAGTGCTCACGATTCCCGCGCTGTCGCGTGAGCGCCGCGTCTACCTCGCGGAGAAACCAGTCGGTCTCCTCGGCAGTCTCCTCGTCGGCATCGCCTTCGGCGCCGGCTGGACGCCGTGCATCGGGCCAATACTGGGCGGCATTCTCTCGCTTGCCTCGGTCAGCGCCAGCATGTCGCGCGGCCTCGGCCTCCTGCTCGCGTATTCCGCAGGATTGGCGGTCCCATTTCTGCTCGCCGCGCTGGCGATCGACCGCTTCATCGCGCTTCTCGCCAGGATGCGCCGCGGGCTGGCCTGGGTGTCGCGCATCTCCGGCGCGCTGCTGATCGCCGTCGGCGTGCTGCTCGTGACCGGCTACTTCACGGCGCTCGCCAGCTGGCTGCAGCAGCTCACTCCGGCGGCGCTGCAGGGACGGCTCTGAGCTGCCTAACGTCCTGCTCAGGACAACCACTCGCCGGCGCGTCGCAGCAGCTCGCGCACGGGGACCGGCTTGAGGAGCACGTCGTGGCAGCCCGCCGCTCGACAGCGGAGTACGGTCTGCTCGTCGTCGTGACCGGTCAGCGCGACCGTCACCGTGGGCGCCGACGAGCTTCCGGCGAGCTGCGCGAGCACCTGGAGCCCGTCACCGTCGGGAAGCGAGACGTCGAGCAGCATGAGGTCGGGCCGCTCGTTCGCGCATGCCTCGACCGCCTCCGCCACGCTCGTCGCCAACGACACGCGACGGCCGGTCTCCTCGAACAGAATGCGCAGCGGTCCCGTGACGTGAGGGCTGTCGTCCACGATCAGCACGAGCGGACGAGTCCCATCCGCCGTCATGGCTGCGCCTGACTCGGGATGGTGAAGTAGAAGCGACTGCCCTCGCCGAGCACGCTCTCCAGCCACAGAGTGCCCCCGTGCAGCTCGACGAGCTTGCGAGCGATCGTCAGGCCGAGTCCTGTGCCGTGATGCTGGCGCGACGCCGACGCATCGACCTGCGCGAATTCCTGGAAGACCAGCTCGTGGTGCTCGGGCGCGATTCCGATTCCGCTGTCCCCAACCTCGACGAGCAACGTCGGTCGGTCGGCGTTGTGCGCGCGCGCCCGGACCCACACCCGCCCCCCTGTCGGCGTGAAGTCGATCGCGTTGCCGAGGAGGTTGCCGAGGACGTGCGCAAGCTTCTCGCGATCGCCGACGACCGTCGGTACGTCGTCGCTGATGTCGACGTCGAGCTGCAACTGCTTGCGCGCGACGAGCGACTCGTTGAGCTCGCACACCTGATTGACGACGTCGACGATCGCCAGCGGCGCCATCGACAGGACCATCTGATTCGCTGATCCCCGCGCATAGGTGAGGATCTCGCTGACCATCTCCAGCAGGCGCCGGCCGCCGCCGATGATCCCTGCCACGCTTTCGTGCTGCCGGTCGGTGAGGGGCCCGAGAAGCCCGTCGCGCAGAATCTCCGCGTGCGTGATGATCGCCGTCAGCGGCGTTCGTAGATCGTGCGAGATGTTGGCGAGGAATTGGGTCTTGAGCGCATCACGCGCCTGCAACTCGGCGATCTCGCGAAGCTCCTGCTGATGCGCGACCTCAAGCGCGGCAAGTCGCGCTTCGGCGGGCAGCGAGGGGTGAAGACTACTGCCGGGAGTCGAGTCCGCTCGGGTTTTCATGAAACAATTGTATCCGTATCGAGCGCCCCTGCCAATGCCTCGCCTTCCTGCTCGATCGACTCGACGAGCTGTTGGCGGCGCAGAAGCCTCCAGTAGCGGCCGTGCGCGGCCATCAGTTCGTTGTGGCGACCCTGTTCGACGACCCGACCGTCCTCGAGGACGATGATCCACGTCGCGTCGCGAATGGCGCTGATACGGTGTGATGCGATGACCGCCGTCCTGCCGGCAAGGGCGTCCTGCAGGGAGTGCAGGATCGCCGCTTCGGTGTGCGAGTCGACCGCCGACAGGGCATCGTCGAGCAGCACGATGCGCGGATGCCTGGCGAGCGCACGGGCGAGCGCGGCGCGCTGCTTCTGTCCGCCGGACAGGTTGATACCGCGCTCGCCGAGCATCGTTTCCCAGCCGTCGGGGAAGTCGGCGATCGTCTCGTCGAGCTGGGCGATGCTCGCCGCCCACTTCGCGTCTTCCGGTGCGTCGTCGCCGCTTCGCGGCGCCGTTAGGCCTGCCGGCAGAGGGTGTGACGCGATGCCATAGCCGACGTTGGAGCCGATCGTGTCGCTGAAGAGGAGCGACTCCTGGGGCACGTAGCCGATCTCCGCGCGTAGCTCGCGCAGGGGCGCATCGCGTACCGGCACGCCGTCGATGAGGATCTCGCCTTCCTGCGGATCGTGGAAGCGCGGAATGAGATCCATGAGCGCGCTCTTGCCGCTGCCCGTCGCGCCGACGATGCCGACCGTTGCGCCGGCGGGGATCGTGAAGCTGACGTCGCGTAGCACCCAGCGCGTCTCGTTTCCCTCACGTGTCGGATAATGGAATCCGACGTCGCGGAACTCGATCGACCTTCCTGCGCTGGCCGCCGGCAAGCGTCGCGGATGCTCGGGCGTCATGACGCTCGACGGCGTGTCGAGAATTTCGTTGAGTCGAGCCATCGACGCGCCGCCCCGCTGGAAGAGATTCGTCACCCATCCGAGCGCGATCAGCGGCCAGGTGAGCATCGAGAGGTAGAGCCCGAACCCGACGAACGATCCGATCGAAATCGTGCCCCGCACGGCCAGCACGCCTCCGATACCGAGCACCGTGAGGGTGCCGAGGCCGGCAAGCAGGCCGAACGCAGGATTCATGATCCCGTAGAGCCGCGCCAGGCGCATGTTCTTGTCGAGATAGATGTCATTCATGCGCCGGAAGCGGTCGATCTCCGCCGCTTCCTGGCGGTAGGCGCGCACGACGCGGACGCCGGACAGGTTTTCCTGTGTGAGCGTCGTCACCTTTCCGAAATGCTGCTGGACGTCCTCGAAGCGATCGTGGATCTTTGTGCCGAGCTTCAGTGTCAGAACTGGCAGCAGAAGCATCGGCAGGAGCGCAAGCGCGGTCAGTCGATGATCGATGCGCAGCATGAAAGCGAGCGCGAACGCGCCACCGAAGATCGTGTTCACGAGGTACATGATCGCCGGGCCGGCAGCCATGCGGACGGCACTCAGATCATTTGTCAACCTCGCCATGATCTCGCCGGTCCGTGTGCGCGCGAAGTATCCCGCATCGAGCAATTCGAGGTGGGCGAAGAGATCGTTGCGCAGGTCGTACTCGATACGTCGACTGATGCCGTTGAGCATTTCGCGCATGCCGTAGCGCGCGATGCCGCCGATGAGAGCGAGGGCGAGCATATAGCCGACGAGCGTCCAGATGCGGGTCATCGGCGCGCCCCGTTCCATCGCATCGAGCGCGGCGCGAAGCAGCCACGGCACGACGCTCGTCAGACCCGACGAGGCGATGACGAGGAACAGACCGAACGCCAGCCCGGCGCGATACGGTCTGAAGTAGGGAATCAACCGCTTAAGTGCTTTCATAGATGGCACATGCCTTGCGCTACAAACTGGGTTGTGGCTGACTGGCCACTCCCGTTGGAGTGCACGATTCGCAGGCTCCACCGTTCTCGGAGGAAAACAACAAAATGCTCATGAAATATACGCGCTCGATTACACCGCTGCTCGCCCTTGCGCTGTTCGCGGGTGCTTGCTCGACGAAGGACAACAACGCCGACACACTCGCCGTCGACACGGCGCTCAATCGGGACCTGGCGCTCGCCAATAGCGACTCGGCCGCGCAGGCGCAGCTGAAGGACGTGCCATCGGGCACGTCGACCACGAAGGCGCGCACAGGCACGTCGTCTGGGACATCTGCTCCGAAGACGTCGACGACGACCACCAAGACCACGACGACCAGCAGCGGCAACAAGGTGACGACCGGTGGTTCGGGCGCCGGTGGCGCCGTCGGCACGTTGCCGTCCGGTACATCGATGTCGCTGTCGTCCAACTCACGTGTCTGCACGAACACCCACAAGGTCGGCGACACCTTCACGGCGACGGTCAACAACAGCGTCAGTGCCGGTGGCGTCACGGTTCCCGCCGGCTCGACCGTTAGGCTCGAGGTCGTCGCACTGAAGCGCAGCGAGAATGCCAACGATCCGATCACGATGACGTTCCGCGTCCAATCGATCTCGATCAACGGCAAGTCCTACCCGATTGACGGGACGGTGAACACGGCGCAGGTCGACCGCGTTCGCAACCAGTCGAAGGGCAAGGATGCGCAGAAGGTCGCCACCGGTGCGGCGATCGGCGCGATCGCCGGCCAGATCCTCGGCAAGAACACGAAGTCGACGGTCATCGGCGGTGCAGTCGGCGCGGCGGCCGGTACGGCAGCGGCGATCGGCACGGCGAACTACGAGGGCTGCGTCCCGCTCGGCGGCAACATCGCAATTACCACCAACTCGCCGGCGCAGATTCGGTTGTAGGAACTGCGGGGCGTGGACCGAATCCCGCGTCGCAACACCAGCTATGACACTGCGGTGATCGGGAATGACAACTCACCGAATTACTGGCTACTAGCGGCGCGATAAGTACTCACGAAGTGAAACGGGGCGGACCATTGACTGGTCCGCCCCGTTTGCTTCGTCGGGACCGCGCTTCGCCTCTAGTGGATCGGAGCGCCGAGTGTTGTCATTTCCATTCCCGCAGTGTCATAGCTGACACGGCGACGCGGGATTCGACGCCCCGTAGGCAAAAGCTCAATAGCCGACCGCGCCACCGGAAGATCTGGGATCGACGAACCCCTCCCAGCCGCCGGGTACCCGCATAATACCGTGCGCCGCGGCGACGGCGCTGACGGGGGAGAGACCATAGCCCATTGCCGTTAGGCTGTCCACCACCGCCTGCGAGAGACCACGGCGCTCGAACATCAGCGAGTCGGGCAGCGCCTGGTGATGGATGCGCGGAGCGCTCATCGCGTCGGCGAGCGTCATCCGATGTTCGATCACGTTGAGAATGATCTGCGATGTGGCGGTGATGATGCGCGGTCCGCCGCGCGCGCCGACGACGAGCAGCACGCCACCGTCAGGGTCGAGCACGATCGTCGGCGACATCGCGCTCAGCATCCGCTTCCGCGGCTGGATCGCGTTTGCCTCGCCCTGCACGAGCCCGAATTGATTGGGCGTTCCGGGCTGCGCGGCGAAATCGTCCATCTCGTTGTTGAGGAAGAAGCCGGCGCCGCGAACCCACACGCCGCTGCCGAACAGGCTATTGAGCGTCGTCGTCGTCGCGACCGCATTTCCCTGTCCGTCGACGACGGAGTAGTGCGTCGTCTCGTTGCCTTCGCGAATTGCACGCACCTTGTTCTCGACGACCGCCGTCGGCGTCGCGCGCATGTCGCCGATCGTGCCGGCCAGCGCGCGTGCATAGCCCTTGTCGGTGAGCTTCGCGATTGGAACGGGAATGAATGCCGGATCGGCGAGCTTCTCGTTCCGGTCGATGAAGGCGCGTTGATATGCCGAGCCAAGGAGATGGAAGTACGCGGCACTGCCAAACGGTGGGACCCGGGCAACGCTCTCCATGATATTGAGCGTCTCCGTCACCGTCACTCCGCCCGACGACGACGGCGGCATCGTGAGCAGCGTGTAGCCGCGGTACGTCGATTGGATCGGATCGTGCCACACGGCGCGGTATCGGCGAAGGTCGTTGGCCGTGATGATGCCGCCGCCGCGCTGCATCTCGGCGATGAGCGAATCGGCAACCGCGCCGCGATAGAAGCCGTTCGCCCCCTTGTCCGCTACGGCACGGAGCGTCCGCGCGAGATCCGGCTGCACGATCCGCGAGCCCGCGACAGGCGCACTTCCCCCGGGAACAAAGAGCGTGGCGCCGCCGAACCGGGCGATCAACGACGCGTCGATGGAGAGTCTTCGCGCAAAGATACTGTCGACGACGAATCCCCCCTCGGCAAGACGAATCGCCGGCGCCATGACGTCAGGCAGCGATAGCGCGCCGAACCGCCGCTGGGCCTCCACCAGGCCGGCCACAGCTCCAGGCACGCCCGACGCGAGATGGCCGACGAGGCTCTTGTCGGTCACCTTCCCGGCCGAGTCGATGTACATGTTGCGCGTCGCGGCGAGGGGCGCGACTTCGCGATAGTCGAGCGCCGCCACACGTCCGTCGGCCATTCGGATGACCATGTAGCCGCCGCCGCCGATGTTGCCCGCCTCCGGATACGTCACCGCGAGCGCGAAGCCCACAGCGACGGCGCCGTCGACCGCGTTTCCGCCACGCTTGAGGATCTCGACGCCCGCCTCGCTCGCCTGACGCTCGTTCGACGATACCATCCCATGTTCGGCGAACGACGCCTTCGCGCCGGCGCGATATGGCCATTCGGGCGGGAACTGGGCACTGACCCGCGCCGGAATAGTCGGACCGGCAGGATTGAGTGGCCGAGCCGGCGGCGCTCTGTGACATGCGGCGCCGAGCACCAGAAGCGAAAGAAGTGCTGCGCGAGTGACGGACATTTGGTGCACGTCGGATTGAATGGCGCCGCGCATCGTGCTCATCGAGACCCGGCCCCAAGACGGAAGCCGATGCGCGTCGTCTGCTGCTGGTACTGCCGGCGATCGCCGCCCTGCAGACCGTCACCCTGGTGCAGCGCGACTCCGTACTCCTGAAGCAGGAACACCTCGCTGCGCGGCGAGAGCCCGTACCCGAAGCCGTAGCCGACCGCGAGACGCGGATCGATGTCGCGCGTCGGCGGTGCACCGGGGGACCCGACAGAGCCGTCGTATTTCACATCGAAGTTCTGAAAGGCGATCACGCCGACGTTGATCATCACGAGCTGGTGAAATCCAGCGCCGCCGCCCGAGGTGAACTGCACGCCCGCCGTGATCACCTCGACATGCGCGTTGCAGCACGTCGCGTATCCGATCGAGGCGGCGGAGGAGTCCACGAAGTGCAGCGGTGTCTTCGTGTACGTCGCGACGACGCCGAATGCGATCCCTCGTCCGAGCGACCGCTCCAGCGAGGCGCCAAATTCCGCCGACTGGCTGAAATCCCAGATGGTCCCCGTTCGCCCGTCTTTCACGCTCTGGATCGACTGCAAGCCGATCGACGTGGTGAGGAAGAAGCCGGGCTCCTTGGCGAGCGAACCCTGCGGCACGTTGATGATCTGCGCGCCCGCGGGAACGGCGGCGAGAACTAGGAAAGCGAGAAGGGCGATGCGTCGCACGTGTGACCTCCGTACGTTTACTTGCATGGCGCGCGCTGCGCCGGATAACTTAGCCGCGGCTGCGGGACGCCGACAGGCGCGCAGCGTCGTCCGCCCTCACCTGCCCGCCGTGCTCGATCCGCGGATCACCGAACATCGCAACCCTCGCTCCGCGTCGATCGATCTCGCGTCTCCACTCGAGATCGTCGAGATCATCAACTCCGAGGACCGCACCGTCGCCGATGCGGTCGCGACGCAGAACGCGCAGATCGCAAAGGCAATCGAAACCACCGAGCGCGTGTTCCGTGCCGGCGGGCGACTAATCTACGCGGGCGCCGGCACGTCGGGGCGGCTCGGCGTGCTCGACGCCGCGGAATGTCCGCCCACGTTCGGCGTTCCGCCGGAAATGGTGCAGGGGCTGATCGCCGGCGGACACGCCGCACTGCTTCGCGCGCAGGAGGGCGCAGAAGACAGTCCTGAGGGTGGCGCCCGCGACGTCGATGCGCTCGCGATCGGCAACAACGATTTTCTGATCGGGATCGCGGCGTCCGGCAGCACACCGTACGTGCAGGGTGCGATCTCGCGCGCGCGTGAGCGTGGCGCGAGCACGGCGATCCTCGCCTGCACGCCGCCGCCGGCCGCGATGCTCGCCGTCGCCGACATCGCCATCGTCCCGATCACGGGCCCGGAAGTCGTCACCGGATCGACGCGCATGAAGGCGGGCACGGCAACGAAGCTCGTCCTGAACATGATCACGACCGGCGCCATGATCCGCATCGGCAAGACGTACGGCAACCTGATGGTCGACCTGAAGGCGACCAACGCCAAGCTGCGCGACCGCAGTGAGCGCATTCTCGTCGAGGTCTGCGAGGTCGATCGAACGGAAGCGCGACGCCTGCTCGCAGAGTCGGGCGGCAGCGTGAAGACGGCCATCGTCATGCATGCGCTCGGAGTCTCGCGCCCAAAGGCCGAAGATGCGCTCGCGCGCGCAGGTGGTGTCGTGCGGCGCGCAGTATCCGCCCCGCCCCCGCCGGTGAAGTGAGCGACGTCGTGGTACGCCCTGTCCCGGCCGCCGCCGAAGTGAGCGACGTCGTCGTGAAGACGCTGCCCTTCGCCGTGAAGAGCAACGGCGCGGAGCGCGAGGCACCGAGCATTGTCATCGGTCTGATGTCCGGCACATCGCTCGACGGCATCACCGCGGCGGCCGCGCGTTTCACCGAGCGTGGCTCGCGCGTGAACGCGGAGCTGCTCGCCTACGTCACGCGGCCGTACACGGCGCAGCAGCGCGAGCGCCTGGCGCACGCACTCACAGGTGCGACGCCGGCGGAGTATTGTCGCTTGAGCTTCGACCTCGGTGGGTGGCTGGCGGATGCCGCGATCATGGTTTTCTCCGAGACTGGAGTCTCGCGACGTGACATTGCGGCGATTGCCTCGCACGGCCAGACGATCTGGCACGAGCCCGGACACTCCACGTGGCAAGCCGGAGAGGCGGCGGTGATCGCCGAGCGAACGGGGATCGACGTCATCTCCGACTTTCGCGTGCGCGACGTCGCCGCCGGAGGGCAGGGCGCCCCGCTCGTCCCGATCGCCGACGCGCTGCTTTTTGCCGACGAGGTACGGTGGCGCGCGCTGCAGAACATCGGCGGTATCGGCAACGTCACTGTCGTACCTCCCGGTGGTGACACGCGGAGCCTGCGTGCGTTCGACACGGGGCCCGGCGTCGGAGTGATCGATGCCGTGACGCGCCTGCTCGAGCCTTCACTGCCTTACGATGTCGACGGCGAGCTGGCACATGCGGGAACCCCCGACGAGCGCGTCGTCGCCGAGCTCCTCGCCGCTCCCTACTTCGCCGCGCATCCGCCGAAGTCGACGGGCCGCGAGCTGTTTGACGCCGCCTACGCGCGCGATCTGGTCGATCGCTGCCGCGTGCGCGGTACGAAGGCAACGAGCGCGGACATCGTGTCGACGGCGACGCTATTGACGGCGCGCAGCATCGCCGACGCCTACACACGTTTCATTCCCGAGCCCATATCCGAGGTACTTCTCTCTGGTGGCGGAGCGCGCAATCGCGCGCTCGTCGAGATGATTCGACGATTGCTGGCGCCGCTCGCCGTGCTGCGCTTCGACGAACGCTTCTTCGACGGTGACGCCAAGGAGGCAGTCGCGTTCGCGCTGCTTGGCTGGCTCCATCTGCGTGGAAGACCGGGCAACGTCATCGGCGCGACCGGCGCGCGCGGAGCGCGCATACTCGGCAAACGCACGCCCGCCTGACGCGCGCGCGTCAACGTGCGCTACATCACAACGACAAGGGATTTGCGCGCGCGGTTCATCGTACGGATGCGAGTCGCTATCTTTCGCGCAGATGACCACGACGGCTGCGCAACTCATCATCCCACGCCTTACGTGGGACAGCGCTCGCGGCTTCGACGCGTCGCGACAGACGCTGGAGCGCGGGCTCGCGCTCGGTGTCGGCGGTTTCATGCTCGGCCCGGCGCCGCAGGAAGACGTCCGCGCGCTGACGAAGGAGATGCGTTCTCGCGCGAAGCACCCGCTGCTCGTGGCGGCGGATGTGGAGCGCGGCGCGGGACAGGTCTTCACCGGCGCGACGGGACTGCCACCCCTCGCCGCGATCGCCGCCCTCAACGAACCTGAAACGCTGCGCAAGGCAGCCCGCCTAACGGGGCGCGAGGTGCGGAACATCGGCGTCAACTGGGCGCTCGCGCCGGTGCTCGATCTGGATCTCGTAGCCGATAATCCGATCGTCGGATCGCGTTCGCTGGGCGCCAACGCCGGGACCGTGAGCCGCCTCGGGGAAGCATGGATCGAGGCGTGCCAGCAGGAGGGCGTCCTCGCCTGCGCCAAGCATTTTCCGGGTCACGGCCGGACGACCACCGACTCGCATCTCGAGCGCTCGACCGTGCGCGCGTCGCGGCACGAGCTGATGGCGCACGATATCCAGCCCTTCCGAGCCGCGATCAAGGCGAATGTCGCCTCGGTGATGACCGCGCACGTGTTCTATCCCGCGCTCGACCCGGGCGGTGCGATGGCGACGCTTTCGATGGCGATCGTGCGCGTACTGCTACGCGAGCGCCTCGGCTTCGAGGGGTTGGTCGTCACCGACGCCCTCGACAAGCGCGGCGCGACGACAGCGCCGAGCGAAGGGCAGTCAGCGGTGGGAGCGCTCTTCGCGGGCTGCGACCTGGTTCTCGCGCCGACCGATCTTGACGATGTCGCGCATGCGATCGAGGAGGCGGTGGTCGACGGCACGCTCGACGAGGAACTGCTCGTACGCTCGCAGCGCCGCCGCCTCAAGTGGGCACAGTGGGCGTCTCCGCCCAACGAATGGCGGAAGGCGTCGACGTACGACATCGCGGCCGCGGCCGACCTGGCCGAGCGAGTCGTGCGAATGGTTCGCGGAGGGCCGGTCGCGATGGGGCGATCGGTGGAGCTCGCAATCTTCGACGACGACGCGAATTATCCCTCCCTTGGCGCACCGTCGCGCGAGTCGCTGCCCACGGCCCTCCGCGCCGCCGGCATGGGGTTGGCCGCGGCCGACGTATCGAACGGAAGGATGCCACTGCTGATCGTCGTCTTCGGGGACGTCCTTGGCGGCAAGGGGCGCGTTGGCTACTCGAACGAGACCATCGCCGCCGTCAGCCGGACGGTAGAGGGCGCGCGTTCGGCAGACCGCCCCCATCTGGTTCTCCAGTTTGGACATCCGCGTATCGCGGCAGAACTGGCGGGCGACAACGTTGCCACGGCGTGGTCCGGCGACCGCGTCATGCACGAAGCCGCTGCCCGATGGCTGGCCCACGGCGGGGCATCTACCGCGGCAATCACGACTGACGCACCCACCGAAACGTTTTTCCGCGGTGCTGACGACCTGACAACTTCAGCAGTCGTCAATGCGGAGCACCGGAGCACGCCGTAGGGTCTCGGTTAGGTCGCGGTGTGCTCCCGCCCTCTTGTCGAGGCGGACTGTAGCAGTAATTCCGGTGCTCCAGAGCCAACGAGCAGTGCTCCGGAGCGAAAGCAGGGAGTTCCTACCGCCTACCGCCCACCGCCTACCGCCTGCATCAATGCGCTGATGGCTGACGACGGCGCCGCGTACACGATGCGGCCGCCTGTTCCGTCCGCTCCCCCGTAGACGACACCGATCAAAGCCCCGTCGGCCCCGAATACAGGGCTGCCACTCGACCCCTCGGCGGCGAATGCGTCGATCTGGAGCACGTTCGGAATCGACTTCGAAATCGTGCCGACGCCGAGTGTGGTGCGAGCCGTGATCTGGGCGTCGGTGCCATCCATCGGAGTCGACATTCCGAGTGGGAAACCGAGCAGCGCGACCGGGGCACCCACGGGAGGAACCGACGCGGCAACGCGCGAGATAGTGGGGAAGGGTCCGTCGCGCTCGAGCCGCAGCACCGCGAGATCGGCGTCGCCGGCGACTTTTTCGACGTGTGCAGGCAACCAGTCCCGCGTGTCGGCGAAGATGACCGCGATTCGCTTTGGCGATTGCCCGGCCTCGTTCTGGACGAGGTGCCGGTTGGTGATGACAAGACCGTCGGCCATCACGCCGAAGCCTGTTCCCGAATACATGCGACCGTCGGGCATCTCGACGGCGACCATGGCGATCGCCTTGCCATTTGCCCGGATGATCGCCGAGTAGTCCAGGCGCGCGGCGGCCATGATCGCACCGCGCCGGGACTCTGCTTCCGCTACTCTCGTCGACAGCAGGCGAACGCCGTCCCGTCCAACTGCCTCGCGCAGGCGCCGCCGCAGGTCGTCACTCTCCCGCCTGGCCTGTGCGAGAGCGGAGTCGAGTCCGGCCAGTCGGCCGCTCATCGAATGGACGTCGCGATCGAGCGCGGCACTGAGCGAGTCGTTGCGCCGGCGCAACACGTCGAGCTCGCGCGCGTTGGCGCTGGCGGCGTTGCGCGACATCCACAGCGCCGCGCCCGAGAGGACGACGATCAGCACCCCGGCGGCGACGAGGGTGACGCGCAGACCGTGCGTCTCGTGGCGAACGGCAACGGCGACGCGCTCCGTCGTCGACGGGCCGCCGCGATTTCCCGCCTCGTTGGGCTTCGCGTCGTAGCGCAGTTTGGGACCACGCGCGCCGAGCTGAATGACGTCGCCGTCGCGCAGGGTGCGTTCGCCGCGCACGCGCTTGCCGTTCACATACGTCCCGTTGGTGCTGTTCGCGTCGCGGAGCACGGCGACGCCGTTCTCATCGTGGAGCTCCGCATGGCGCGCGGAGACCTCGACGTCGAGCGTGGCGTCGAAGCGGAGCTCACAGACCGGATCGCGGCCGATCGACAGCCGCGTGGCGCCGAGATCGCGCGTGTCGCCGGCGCGGGTCCCGGTCAATACCGTTAGGCGCCCACTCACGGCGATCGAGTTGCGGGCGCCGCGCCGGAGTCTATGGAGAGCGAATCGCCCACCGGAGCGCCGCCGGATGCATCCATCCCCTTCGGGCTGGTGAGCGCGATCCACGCCGCGGCGGCGACGAGCAGTACGAGCACGGCCAGGAGGACGAGAAAGAGGACGGGCCTCCCGCTGCGCCTGGGCGTCGGGGCAGGGAGGCCGGCCGATGTGTCGTAGCCAACGGGAGCGCCCGTCGGCGGCGTGCCGGAGTGACGGCGGAATGGCTCCATCGGCACTGTCGGAGTCGCGTCGCCGGGCATCGAGAACACTTGGTGTCCGAGCGCGTCGTCGTTCGTCGCCGGGGCAAGCGCGTCACCGTCCACTCGCGCGACGACGACTGTGATGTTGTCCGGACCGCCGGCTTCGTTGGCTCGATCGATGAGTCGCTTGCAGACCTTCTTGAGGTCATGCTCGTAGCTCACCACTCGCGCGATCTCTTCGGGACGAACGAGGCCGGAGAGACCGTCGCTGCAGAGCACGAGCGTGTCTCCACGGCGCAGCTGTTGGTGCGTGATGTCGGTCCGAATGCTCGGCTCGGGGCCCAGCGCCTGGAGAATGATGTTCCGGCGCTCGCTCTGCTCGGCCTCCTCTTCGGTGATCTCGCCGGCGTCGATCAACCGCTGCATCAGCGACTGATCCTTGGTGATTTGCCGCGCGCGGCCGTCGCGCACTATGTACGCGCGGCTGTCGCCGACCTGCGCCAGATACAGTGTGTCGCCGAGCAGTCCGGCGATCGTCGCCGTCGTGCCCATGCCACGGTATTCAGGCTGCTCGGTCGCCATACGGTGAATGCGCGTGTTGGCGACGTCGGTCGCGATCTTGAGCGCCGCCGCGAAGCTTTCCGGGTCGCGCCGATCGTTCGCCAGCCAGCGCGAGCGAATCTCCTCGAGCACCGTCTCGACCGCCATCGCGCTGGCGATCTCGCCTGCGGCGGCTCCGCCCATCCCGTCGGCAACCATGAACAGCGTGCCGCGCTCCCCGACGACGTGTTCCTCCAGCCGGTCGTCGAGCGCGGCATGGTCAGTGGTCAGGTCGGCGATCAGGAACGCGTCTTCGTTGTGCTCGCGCGATCGGCCCACGTCCGTGCGGCCGTAGACGTGAACGACAACGCGGGCATTCGAGGTGCGCTGGACGGTCATGCGGAAACGTACAGGAAAGTGCGGGATGGCGTGTTCATGGCGAGCACGCCGAGAGCGCTACGGTGATCGGGGCAGAGAGTTGGTGTCCTATCGAGCGAGCCCGGGGCGCGATTCTCCTGTAAGTGTCACACGCGCCCGTCTGGTCGGTCGGGCCCTGGGCCTGCGCACGATAATACAACGCTTCGACACTGTCGCCGCCATCCCTGAGCTTCGGCAGAAGTCGATTGGCGGCCTGAATGGCGGCCTGAAGACTCGCCTGGTCGTTCGTCGGGTCGGAGAGCCGCTTGATTTCGTCGATCGCGCGCTGAATGGCCGCCCGCGACATCGGCTCGGGTACCGCGCGGCCCGCGTTCTGTCGAGGCGCGTTCTGTAGTGGGGCGTCCTGTCGCGTAGTATCTGTCGAACGCACCGAATCGGGCGCACGCGCGGACGAGGCGACGCTCGTGTCGACCGGCGACGCGGACGTGTTGCGGTTCGATCGGTTGAGCACCCCGAAGACTACTACCGCCCCTACGAGCACAGTCGCGACACCAGCCATCACGGGCAGCTTCGAGCGCTTTGTCGGCTTGGCTCCGGTGCCCGAAGTGATCATCGTCGGCGCGGGTCCGACCCGCGTTGCCGGTACACCGGGCGCCGCCATGATGCTCGTCCTTGCCTCGGTTGCCACCGTCTGCGGCATGCGCTCGACGGCCTGCGACACGTCGCGCCCGAACTCCGACGCCTTCGCATAGCGGTCCTTGGCATCGCGGGCGAGTCCCTTGTCCATCGCCGCCTGAAGCGGCGATGGCCAGCTGACGTCGGGCTTCATCTCGGAGAGCGAACGCGGGCGATCGGTGAGTCGCATGATCATCGACTCCTGCACGGTCTCGCTGGGAAAGGGCAACTTGCCGGTCAGCATCGTAAACGCGACGAGCGCCAGCGAATAGATGTCGCTTCTGCCGTCGAGTGGATCACCTGCCAGCTGCTCGGGACTCATGTACTCCGGCGTTCCGACGACGAGGCCGGTGCGCGTCACCTTCTGTGCGTCGTTGTTGGCCGCCTTTGCGATGCCGAAGTCCACGACCTTCACGCAGTCTGCGCCATCGCGATCCTTCGTGATCATGATGTTGTCGGGCTTCAGATCGCGATGGACGATGCCGAGGTCGTGCGCGACGGCGAGTGCCTCAGCTGTCTGCCTGACGATGCTCGCCGCACGCGGTGCTGGCAGAGCGCCCTCCTTCTCGATCAGCTTCGTCAGCGGCTCGCCCTCGACGAATTCCATCGCGAGGTAGATGAGGCCGTCGCTCGTTTCGCCGAAGTCGTAGATCGCCGCGACATTGGGATGCGAGATCCGCGACGCGTTGGATGCCTCGCGGTTGAAGCGGCTGATCGCGTCGGCGTCGTTCACCATTCCGGGATTCATCACCTTCACGGCGCTCTTGCGGCCCATGCGCACGTGTTCGGCGAGGTAGACCTGCCCCATGCCGCCTTCGCCGAGCTTGCTGATCACATGGTAGCGATCGGCGATCACCGACCCGACCAGATCACCGCCCGCCGATTGCGACTTGAGCGTCGACCCATCCCGCGGGCAGAAGCGCTGTTCGGCTTCGTACTCGGTGTTGCATTGTGGACAGATCTTGGTGGCGCTCACGAACTCTCCAAACGGCGACGTGACAGGCGAACCGCACAGGTAATAGGACGACGGATGCCTTCATTATGGAACTTTCCCCGCATTCGCGCACGGCCTGCGAGGCGGCCGAGCGCCCGTGCAGGCAATGGCCGGCGAGTTGCTCCTGCGGTTAGCTTTTTCGCATGAATGTCATTTCCACACGCGTCGCGGCGCACTCGGTTGTCGCGA
>Ga0307312_10000080_pt1 | contig 34528 bp, 25 predicted proteins | sample ER_DNA_202_FD_194489 | JGI IMG/M metagenome (GOLD analysis project Ga0307312, IMG submission 194489) | Bulk soil microbial communities from the East River watershed near Crested Butte, Colorado, United States - ER_DNA_202 | ecosystem: Environmental > Terrestrial > Soil > Floodplain | place... | reverse complement strand
AAGACATCCTCCGGCAAGATGTAGGCCGGCAGCTGGACCAGAAGGCAACTCTCACAGACACGGACGTGGAGAGGATAGAACTTTTCAGCCGCGTCGAGCTGAGAGGCAGTGAGGTAGCTCTCACAGGGTGGAGACATACCAAGATCTACGAAAGTGTGCCGTAGCTCCGCTGAGCATAACCGACACCGGGCGTACGACATCGACGCTCCGTCACCTCAACTCTGAAGATGCGCAGTTTCATCCTGACATGAGCGGCCGATGGCTTGTACTGGACCTGGCGCATCGGGAGATTGCGCGAGTCCTCGTTGATCAATGAGCCGAATCGGCCCTAATGCAACCCAAGCTGACCACGGTATTCAGCCCAGCTGATTCCATTCTCGCGATCGCGGGCGCTCATGATCGTCGCCGGCGCCGGCCATGGGATTGCGAGCTCCGGATCGTCGTGTCGTACCGTCACATCACTGTTGGGAGCGTGAAATTCATCGATTCGGTAAACGACATCGGTAACTGCAGTCAGCGCCTGGAACCCATGGAGGAACCCGCGCGGAATGTAGACCTGGGTGCAGACCTGATCGTCGAGCACAAAGGTCATAACCTGGCCGAAGGTCGCCGAGCCTGGCCTGGCATCGACGACAACATCGAGCACCGCGCCGTTGGCGCAGCGAACCAGCTTCGCCTCTCCCGCGCCGGATCGACCGTGCAGTCCGCGGCGTACGCCCTGATAGGACCGTGATTGGTTCTCCTGTTTGAAACTGGTCGGGTCTATACCCGCATCAGCGAGAATCTGAACGTCGAACGTGCGCGAGAAGTAACCGCGCTCATCCCGGATTGGACTCGGTCGAAAGATGATCAAATCCTCGATCGGAGTCCGGATGATCTCCATGCCGGACAGCTTAGTGAAATCCACAGAATCGCCGGGAATCGGCCAGTCGTAGAATGCTCGGCAGTGCCGTTGCTTGAGAAGATTCCCCGTACGTAATAATTCAGGCATGTCTGTGGGGGAGAGGAAGCGGGGGGCTGCATGACACGTGCTGTGCTGTCCAGGGCAAACGACGATGTTTGATAAGTCTGCGTCGGCGCAAGCACGCCTGCACGAGTTGGTACCTGGTGGGGCGCACACCTACGCTCGCGGATCCGACCAGTACCCGGAGGACATGACTCCGATCCTTGTGCGCGGGCGCGGGGCGAGAGTTGAGGACCTAGACGGCAACTGGTTTGTCGAGTATGGGATGGGTCTGCGATCAATCACTCTTGGTCACGGTTACGGGCCCGTGGTGGCTGCCGTTTGCAACGCGGCTGCCCAAGGGGTCAACTTTTCACGGCCATCTGTTTGGGAACTCCGCGCCGCAGAGGACTTCTTGGCGCAGGTCCCGGGCGCGGATATGGTGAAGTTCGCCAAGAATGGTTCGGACACCACTACGGCGGCGATCAAGCTCGCACGGGCCGTGACGGGTCGTGATCTTGTTGCCATCTGCGGAACCCAGCCCTTCTTCTCCATCGACGACTGGTTCATTGCGAGTACCCAGATGAAGGCCGGGATCCCGTCGGCGTATGGATCGATGACAGTCAAGTTCAGCTACAACGATCTTGCTTCCCTGTATGCCCTCTACGATGCTTACCCTGATCAGATCGCTGCTGTGATCCTGGAAGCTGCCACGGCGACGGCCGAGCCCGCACCTGGTTTCCTCGAAAGCGTTCGCACCGCGACTCAGCAGCATGGCACCGTGTTGATTTTCGACGAAATAATCACCGGAATGCGGTGGTCACGTCATGGCGCCCAGGGAATGTACGGGGTCACGCCTGACCTTTCGACCTGGGGAAAGGCGCTTGGCAATGGGTTCGCAGTATCTGCTCTGGCCGGGAAGCGGGATCTCATGGAGGCGGGTGGCCTCAATACTGATGCATCCCGGGTCTTCCTGTTGTCAACCACGAACGGCGCCGAAACCGCTGGTCTGGCAGCCTATCTTGCTGTCTCTGCTGCGTACGCAGAACGCGACGTGGTCGCGGAGATGGAGATTCAAGGCACAAAGTTACGCTCGGGACTTGAGAAGGCCACCGAGGCGGCCGGCATGTCGGAGTACGTCTCTTTCCCCGGCCGCCCCTCGTGCCTGGTTTTTGCGACCAAAGATCACAATGGCCAGCCGTCTCAGGCTTTTCGCACCCTTTTCATCCAGGAGTTGCTACGTCGGGGGGTGCTCGGTCAGTCCTTAGTGATTTCCGCCGCCCATACAGACGCTGATATTGACCAGACCATCGAGGCAACGGCAGGGGCACTGGAAGTTTATGCGCGGGCAGTTGAAGCCTGCAGCACCGACGGCCTGCTTGTCGGAAGGCCGGTCGCGCCTGCGATGCGAGAGTTCGCCCAACCGCGCCGATTGCGGCAGGCCGTCGCGACGACAAGGGAAAGGATGTCATGAAAGTCGTCTTATTCTGTGGTGGCCTCGGAATGCGGATGCGTTCTGGAAGTGACGCACCAGTGCCCAAACCCATGGTGCCGATTGGCACCAGGCCAGTGCTGTGGCACATCATGCGTTACTACGCGCATTTTGGGCACAACGAGTTCATACTTTGCCTGGGATTCGGCGCGCATTCGGTCAAGGACTATTTCCTGGACTACCACGAAACTCATTCCAATGATTTTGTGCTGTCCGATGCTGGTCGGAGAGTGGAATTGCTGTCCAGTGACATTAGCGACTGGCGTATCACCTTCGCCGATACCGGTTTTGAAACGCCGATCGGTGAACGACTGCGCCGCGTTCGTGACTATCTCGGTGACGACGAAGTTTTCCTTGCGAACTACGGGGACGTTCTAACAAATGCCCCGATGAACGACCTCATCGATGATTTCATGCAGACCGATGCTGTCGGATCCTTGTTGGCGGTGCCACCCCAGGACTCCTTCCATGTGGTGCAGATCGACGGCGACAGCCGGCTCACCGGCATCGACCCCGTCGCCGACATGGACATGAGGATTAATGGTGGCTATTTCATCCTACGCAGAACGATCTTCGACTACCTGAATCCGGGCGACGATCTTGTGACAGACGCATTCGCTCGAGCTGCTCTTGCGGGAAAGTTCCGGGCTGTACGATTCGATGGCTTTTGGGCGCCGATGGACACGCTCAAGGAGCGTGCGGCGCTGGAAGAGATGCATCGGAGTGGTAACCGTCCGTGGGCATTGTGGGAGCCGTCGGGTAGCGAGTTCGCAGTACGCCCGCCCGTGCGGACCTTGCCGGTACCAACAGATTCGTTTTATGTCGCCTGATCAGTCGCGTTCGACAAACAGCCTCCTCGCCGCAATTAACACTCGATGCGACAGCTGAGCCTCCCGCGAGGCCCGCTCAAGATCGTTTGCATAGCGGCCCATCCTGATGACATCGAGGTTGCTGCTGGTGCTACGTTGCTAGCCCTCGCCGAACGAGGCGCTGTTGAGGGCCATTGGCTAACCCTGACCGGTTCACACGAGCGGCGTGCCGAGGCCGAAGCAGCGGCTCGGGCGTTCCTTCGGGATTCCGTTTCCACCTTTCACGAATTTCCAGACGGGCGGCTCCCAGCGCATTGGAACGAGGTCAAGGACATCCTCCACGCGTTTGCCGCTGGCTTACCAGACGTCGATGTGGTCTTTGCGCCGAGAATGGACGACGCCCATCAGGACCACCGGCTGTTGGGCACAATGGTTTCGACAGTTTGGCGGGACGCGCTTGTACTCCACTACGAGCTTCCAAAGTGGGATGGCGACCTAGGGCGATCCAATTGCTATGTGCCCACCTCAGCTGAGCTGGGGCGGCGAAAGGTCTCCCTGTTGAATCAGCACTACCCTTCGCAGCGATTCCGGGACTGGTGGGATGATGAAACTTTTCTTGCACTCATGCGCATACGCGGTATGGAATGCCGGAGCCGTTACGCAGAAGCGTTTCAAGCGTCGAAGGCTGTCCTCTCGCTAGGGACAAAATGCCTGAGTGATCTCTAGCCAACCCACGCGGCGGTGGGTGCTGCCACCGTCGGCCGTCGATCGCGGCCAGCGCCTGTGGCGCTGCGTTCTGGTGTCAGTTCTGCTGATCAACTGACGAGGCAGGTTCACTGTCAGGCGAAGATGGCGACTCCGAGTCCACAGGACTCGTGGCTGGCTCTTGCCCTTTGCCGCGGGAAGCCAGTTGCTCACGAAGGCCCCGCAGCAGTAGCCAGGCATGAAGATCGGGCGCAACGCTTCGAGCGAACGAGCCAACACGGTCAAAACTTCCATTTCCCTGTGGAGCTTCGGGGTTCGGCTTTTCCCGGCCGACAAGCAGGACCCCGAAGGCGACGTCCTCATGTTCTAGCGGCGCCGCGACGATCGTCTTGGCTTTGTTTCCGAGTAATCCGGCGTTGAGTAACTTACGGCGGTCGGCGGGCCCGATCAGGCGCGCTCCATTCCCGCCCAGTCTGTTGAGGATGCTTGCCTCATAGTGCTCGACCGATCCCACTCCATCCGGGCGCCAGCCGACATAACCAGCTAGGTCCAGCCCCTCGTCGGTTTTGAGCAGGACGGCGACCTGGTCGAAAGAAAGTCGATCTCTTAGTCGTTCCGCTGTGATCTGCGGGAAATCCCGGTGCTGAGATTCCAGCCACTCGGCCAGGCCGTACAGCAAATTATGATCGTTGATCAGCGAGCTGAGTGCCTGGCGGACTGACGCCGTCACTCGGTTGTGATCGACCTCGGCGAGGCGGACCCGTTCAGGTGACTCCTTGATGTCCGATGAGGTGTGTGTGCCGTCTGATGCCGCATGGGGTGGGGGCCCGTCCCGGCGCGGGTGCTCAACGAGATCTTGGAGGACCTCGATAGCCTCCTCGAAGTCCTCGTCAATGTGGGCTTCAGATTCAACGGGGACTTGATCGGGCCTGACACGCCGCGCGGCCAACCACCACGCGAGTACAACCCCAATGATCAGGCCGACGACGGCTCCGATAGCGCCTTCTCGCAGCGGCTTCGGCTGAACCGGCTCATCGGGCACCGCGGCCTTGTCCTGCAGGGTCGGTGGAGGGCCGGCCGTGTCCGCTGAGGCTCGCTCGATCTTGTCTGCGGTGGCTTGTATCTGACGTTTCTTGGCTCGTTCCTCCGCCAAGAGGGCTGGAGAGTCGCCAGTTCTCCGCTGCTGCTGGATCTGCCCGACCTCGCTCGCCAGGCGCCTCTGCACCCCTTCAAGCTCTGCGATCGTATGCTTTGTGGCGTCTTGCCTCTGCTCACGGAGCATCTGGCGGTACGCCAAGTTAACGGCGTCAGCTAGGCCTGCGGCATTCTCGGGAGTTGTGTCGAGGGCACGAATCGTAATGAAGTCCGCGTCCGCGGCGGGCTCCACCGTAAGCCGCTGCTCTAGCTCCTTGCGAGTGAGCCGATTCTCCGTAAGTGCAACTACCCGATCCAACACGATCGGCGTTTGGATGAACTGGGCGCGGCTCATCACGGTCCGTGCGAAGTTGCCCGCTGGCACCTCCTCGCTAGCCACAAAAATGCGCACAACGCCCTCGTAGCGCGTAGGTTGGGTGGCCGAGAGTAGGGAGGCGGTCAATATCCCAAGCAGCACAAGGCAGCCGACGAGCCACTTGTAGCGCCATATGGATTGCGGCAAGCCGGGCCCCTCAGCCCATCCGTCTGCGGGATAACCCATGCGATCCTGTCTCATAGCGTGCGGCGACCAACTCTTGAATCGCATCCTGACGCCCCCAAGTGCTGGATGATGCAATTGAGAAGGTCCAAGGTATCCAAGGTAAATGATAGAGAGTGATGAGCGACTCCAGAGTAAGCGGTGCCCTGAGCCGCTTTTGCCTCAAGCCCGAGCCGAAGGTTCGGACAGTGAGTGCCGTACGAGTTCATGGCCTATGACGCCAGAGGGCTTGAATTCAACGAAGGTGCCTTTAGCTACCTACGAGGAGTGCTGGAGCGGCGGGTGGGTCAAACGTCGGGATTTCTCGGGAAGGTGGCCATCGGATGGAATGTGTCCCGCGTCGGAGATCCTGGCGGGCCGGTTTGTGAGTGCATGATCGGCGTCTGAACTGGGTGTTGAGGAGATGGGCAGGCCACCGAGGCGCCTGTCGAACACAGCAACCGGGAGGAGCCCGCTGCCATGCGATTCGCGGCGTTCCGGCGTCGGCCGGCAAGGTCGACGACTTGTGCGGTGTACGGCCGAGCGGCGACCCAATCCACCGGTCGCAGCCACTGGAGCGGTCAACGCGGAACTTTGGTTCGGGCATCACGATCATGTCTATTCACCTCCCTGTGGGGCCAATCGCAGGCCGGGTGCAACCGTAAATTCCAGGCGAGTAATAATGCTCGAAGCCGCAGTGGTGCGGCGAGGGAGGTCGTCAGGCTCAGGACAGTCGTACGTCTGTCGGCGGTTGTACGACCCTGATGCGGGAGGAGTGGGAACACGTGAGGCATCGACGCGCTGCAGTGACAGGAGGAGCTGGCTTTCTTGGATCTCACCTCTGTGAGCGCCTCTTGGATGAAGGCTACGAACTCATCTGTCTCGACGATCTCACCACCGGTAATTCCGGTAACGTGGAACACCTCCTGCAGCGCGACGGCTTCCGACTCGTGCGTGCAGATGTCACGGAGTTCGTCCATGTGTCCGGGGACCTCAACGCCGTCCTGCATTTCGCGTCGCCCGCGTCGCCGATCGATTATCTGCATATGCCCATCCACACGCTCAAGGTCGGTTCAATCGGCACATTCCACGCCCTCGGTCTGGCCAGAGAGAAGAAGGCTAGGTTCCTGCTCGCCTCCACATCTGAGTGCTACGGTGACCCGCTCGTCCATCCCCAGCCTGAAAGCTACTGGGGCAACGTAAATCCTGTCGGCCCCAGGGGGGTCTACGACGAGGCGAAACGGTTCGGCGAAGCCTTGACGATGGCTTACCGGAACACGCATGGGATCGATACTGCAATCGTTCGCATTTTCAACACGTTCGGTCCACGTATGCGCCCCGCAGATGGCCGGGCCATCCCAACGTTCATTCGACAGGCATTATCTGGCGAGCCTCTCACTGTGGCCGGCAACGGCAGTCAGACACGGTCGGTCTGTTATGTCGACGACACCGTCGAAGGGGTCGTTCGACTCCTCCACTCGGATCTGGCCGGGCCTATGAACATCGGGAATCCGCGGGAATTCACAGTCCTCGAACTCGCCGAACTGATCCGCGATCTCACGGCGTCATCATCGCCGATTGAGTTCGTTCCACGGCCGCAGGATGATCCTACAGTCCGGCAACCTGATATCACTTTTGCGCGCACAGCGCTCTCTTGGCAGCCGGTGGTTGATGTCAAAGAGGGTCTGCTACGAACCATCGATTGGTTTCGCCAGCAAGCAGATCTCAGACAACTGACGGGCCTCGGGAGTCCGGCAGCTTGAGCAACGGGGTCCGCGACCTGGTGGTGGCGTCGGCCGACCCTGTTGATAAACTGCCCCTTGTGGCCGTCATCGCCCTGGCGGTCCGCCTCAGCTCTCGCGGCCCGGCCTCGTTCCACCAGCAGCAGGTGACTAAGGACGGCCGGATCCTCCGGATGTACAAGTTCCGCACCTTGCGGACCGGCGGTCCCGCCTTCGACAGGCTCATCACATGGCACGGGTGTACTGGGATGTGCTGGCCCTTCGCTTGGGTTTCGGGCTGACGGAGCGCCATGTGCGGGATCGTGGGTACCTGCGACCTCTCAAGCGGCGCCGGCCAGCTCGACGCGATGTCCGCCGCCATCGCCCACCGCGGGCCGGACGCCGATGGTACCTGGAGAAGCTCCGACGACGCTGGCCGGGTGCAACTCGGGCACCGCCGCCTGTCGATCATCGACCTGTCTGCCGCGGCCAATCAGCCCTTCGTCAAAGACGGGCTAGTGCTGGTGTTCTGTGGCGAGATCTACAACTATCGGGAGCTGCGAGCCGAGCTGCAGGCCACCGGGAGCAGCTTCCGCACCAGCTCCGACACCGAGGTGTTACTGGAGGCGTGGCGCCGGTGGGGACCGGCGAGCCTCCGACGCCTGCGCGGCATGTTCGCGTTCGCCCTCTTTGACGAGCAGGAGGGCACGCTCACCCTCGCCCGCGACCCGTTCGGCATCAAGCCTCTGTTCTGGATGGCGCAGGACGGCGGTGTCGCCTTCGCCTCGGAGCTGAAAGGGCTGCGGCCCCTGCTGGGCGGGCGGCCGCCGATCGACAGCACCGCGATCGTGGCCTCGCTGATGTATTACTGGATACCCGAGAACCACTGTGTCTACCAGGGCGTCCACAAGCTCCCGGCCGGCAGCTGGCTCCAGGTCGGCCCGGACGGGCGCCGACGGCTGGAGCTGTTCTTCGACCCGCGCGCCGAGCTTGGTGCGCCGTCGGGCCGGAAGGTGGACGTGACGGAGCTGCGCGCCGTGCTGGAGGACTCGGTCGCGGCGCACCTGGTGGCCGACGTGCCGGTCTCCACCTTCCTATCCGGGGGGCTGGACTCTAGCCTGCTCACCGTCCTGGCCACCCGCCACAACCGCGACATCGACAGCTACACGATCTCATTCCGACCCGAGGACCGGCGCTTCGAGGCAATGCCGGACGACCTGGCCTACGCCCGCAAACTGGCCGCTCGGCACGGCATCAGGCTGCACGAGGTCGAGATCGCCCCGGACGTCGCCGACCTGCTCCCGCGCATGGTGTATGCGCTGGACGAGCCGATCGGCGACGCGGCAGCCATCAACGCCTACCTCATCTGCCGAGCGGCCAGGGAGGCCGGAGTAAAGGTCCTGCTGTCGGGCATGGGGGCCGACGAGCTGTTTGGCGGCTACCGCAAGCACTACGCCGCCCTGCTGGCTGCCCGCTACCGCCGGCTGCCCGGTGTGCTGCGCCACGGGATTGTCGCGCCGGCGGTCGACCGGCTGCCGGTTGCCGGCCAGCGCCGGGGCTACCGCGCGGCGCGCTGGGCCAAGCGCTTCGTGTCCTTCGCGGACCTGCCCGAGGAGGCGGCGTTTCGCCGCAGCTACACCCACTATGACGTCGGCGAGCTGCAGCAGCTGCTCGACCCCGAGCTGTGGCCCGCAGTCGATCAGCTGGTCACCGAGCACGCTGCCGTGTACAACGAGGGGCCGGCCGCCGACCAGGTGAATCGGATGTGCTACACCGACACCCGGATGTTTCTCACCGGCCTCAACCTCGCTTACACGGACCGGGCGAGCATGGCCGCCTCGACCGAGGTCCGCGTCCCTTATGTGGACAAGGAGGTGGCCGCCGCCGCCTTCGCGATCCCCGGCAGTGCCAAGATCGTCGGCCGCGAGCGCAAGGCGATCCTCAAGCAGGCGGCCGAGGCCTGGCTTCCCAGGGAGATCGTGTACCGACCCAAGGGGCTGTTCAGCGCGCCGCTGCGGGCCTGGATCCGCCGCGACCTGACCGACATGGTGGAGGACCTGGTCGCCGGGGGGACCATTGTGACATCCGGGCTGGTCGACAAGCAGATGGTGCGGACCATGATCGACGACGACCGCCGCGGCGCCGCCGATCGCTCCAAGGAGATCTGGCAGCTGCTGACCCTCGAGCTCTGGTACCGGCAGCAAGGTCGCGATTGATGAAGCAGGTTGCGCAGAACTACAAGTCGGGCGAGTTGGCCCTGCTCGAGGTCCCCGTGCCGACCGCACGGCCGGGCGGCGTGGTGGTGCGTACCGAGTACTCGCTCATCTCGACTGGCACCGAGATGATGAAGATCAACGAGAGCAAACTGTCACTGATCGGCAAGGCCCGCGCCCGGCCTGACCAGGTCAAGAAGGTCATGCAGTCGGTCTCCCAGCAGGGCTTGCGCGCCACTTACCGGAAGGTCAGCGACCGGCTTGACTCCTACACCCCGCTCGGCTACTCGCTGTGCGGCGAAGTCGTCGAGGTGGGCGACGGCTTGGAGCATCTTGCCGTCGGGCAGCGTGTCGCCTGCGCTGGCAGCAGCTACGCCCTCCACGCCGAATACAACTGGGTCCCGCGCAACCTGTGCGTCCCCGTGCCGGAAGGGGTCGCCGCTGAACATGCCGCGTTCACCGCCGTCGGGGCCATCGCCATGCAAGGCTATCGGCAGTCGGAGGCGCGGCTGGGGGAGACCGCCTGCGTCATCGGGCTTGGCCTGGTCGGCCAGCTGCTGACGCAGATCCTGCGGGCGGCCGGGGTCAACGTGGTCGGCCTGGACCCATCGCCCGAGCGTTGCCAGCTCGCCGAGCGGATGGGCGCAGCCACCTGCTGCCCGCCCGGCCCGGCGAGTCGCGGCCCGGTGCTGGAGACGCTTGCTGCCCTCACTGACGGCGCCGGCGCCGATCACGTCTTCCTGACCGCCGGCGGCGACACCAACCAGCCGGTGGAGGTCGCTGCCGAGCTGGCTCGGGACCGGGCGCGGGTCGTCGACATCGGCAAAGTCCGCCTCGACCTGCCCTGGACCGAGTACTACGCCAAGGAGCTGGACGTACGCTTTTCCCGCTCGTACGGGCCCGGACGCTATGACCCGTCGTACGAAGAGGGTGGGGTCGACTACCCGATCGGGTATGTCCGCTGGACCGAGCGCCGGAATATGACGTGCTTCCTGGACCTCATGGCCCAGGGTCGGCTGGACCTCGAGCCGCTTGTCTCGGCGGTGCTGCCGTTCGAGGACGCGGTCGGCGCGTATGAGCGGATCCAGCGCGGCGAGCAGAGCGGCGTCGGCCTGCTGTTCCGCTACTCGCGCAACGGGTCGGTGCAACGCCGGCCGGCCATCCCCGCCCCAACGAGCCGCCCCGCACCCCGGCCGGTGGTCCGCTTCGGCGTCATCGGCGCCGGCAACTACGCCACCAGCATGCTTCTGCCGCACCTGCAGGACCGGACCGATGTCCGGCTAGTCGAGGTGGCGACAGCCACGGGCCTGTCGGCCGCCAACGCCCAGCGCAGGTTCGGCTTTGAGCGCTGCTCGACCGACCACCGGGGTCTGCTGGCCGACCGGGCGGTCGACGCGGTGGTGATCGCCACACGCCACCATGCGCATGCAGCCATGGTCTGCGACGCTTTGCGTGCCGGCAAGGCAGTGTTCGTCGAGAAGCCCCTGGCCGTCGACCCGGACCAGCTTCAGGCGATCCTGGCGGCGGTCGGCGACAGCGGCAACGACCGGCTGATGGTTGGCTTTAACCGCCGCTTCGCGCCGCTGCTGGTCGACCTCAAGAGCCACTTCGGCGCCCGAAATGGGCCTCTGCAGGTCCGCTACGACGTCAACGCCGGACGACTGGAGGCCGGCAGCTGGTATGGCCAGCCCGAGGAGGGCTCACGCCTCGTCGGAGAAGGATGCCACTTCATCGACACCGTCTCCTGGTGGCTCGAGCAGGACCCGGTGGCGGTGTTCGCCGCGGCCACTGGCGACCCCGACGACACCGCGAGCACGCTGCTGTATTCCGACGGATCCGTGGCCACCATCGCCTACCAGACCGGCGGGGACTCCCGCGCACCCAAGGAGTTGTTCCAGGTCACCGGGGAGCGGCAACTGGCCCGGCTGCACAACTTCCAGCGGACCGAGCTTTGGCGAGGCGGTCGCCGCCGCGTCCGCCAGTCCCGCACCGGCATCGACAAGGGTCAGAAGCAGGAGCTGGACGCCTTCGTCCGGGCCGTCGCCGATGCCCATGCGATGCCGATCCCCCTGGAGTCGCTCGTGGCCACCACTCTGGCCACCTTCGCCGCGGGCCGCAGCCTGGCCAGTCGCCGCCTGGAGGCCGTGGTCGGCGAGGGGCCTGCTGAGGCGGGCTCCGGCCTGGCGGACGATGGAGGCGTGCGGACATGAACCTTGGGTGGTATGCCCGTCGGCTGGCCAGCATGTCTCCGGCGGAGATGGCCGGCCGGGCCCGTGATGAGCTGACCAGGCGCCATTGGCGTGGGCGGCAGGTGACTGACGCCGACGCCGACTCGACCAGCACGCCGGTAGCCTGTCCGGCCTTCGCCGCCCGGCTCCCCCGGGACGGCGACGACGTCCCGGAGGAGGCCCGCGTTCGACTTAAGGAGGCAGCCGAGGGGCTGCTCGGCGGACGCTGGCCGGTGCTCGGCCGCGAACGCGACGACATGGCACCGGCGCCGGACTGGTTCCTTGACCCGACCACCGGCCGGCGCGCGTCCGACCGGACCTACTGCTTCGACATCGATTACCGCGACCCGGCCGCTGTCGGCGACGTCAAGCAGGTGTGGGAGCCGTCTCGCCACCAGTACCTGACGGTCCTGGCGGCCGCGTACCACCTCCATGGCGACGAGCGGTACGCCCAGGCCGTCGCCACTCAGCTCCGGTCCTGGTGGGCAGCCAACCCGTTCCTGTCCGGAATCCACTGGACCAGCGGCGTCGAGCTCGGCGTGCGACTGCTGTCCTGGGTCTGGATCCGCCGGCTGCTGGACGGCTGGTCCGGGGCCGGGCCGCTGTTTGAGGGCAACGATACCTTCCTGCGGCAGCTTCGCCACCACCAGGAGTGGCTGGCCCTGCTGCCCAGCCATGGGTCGTCAGCGAACAACCATCTCCTGGCCGAGATGGCCGGGCAGTTCGTCGCAAGTTGCGCATTCCCCTGGTTCCCCGAAAGCGCGGCCTGGCGCGAGACGGCCGCGGCTACGCTCCGGCGCGAGCTGGCCCGCCAGACCTTCGGGTGCGGCCTGAACCGCGAGCTGGCCACCGACTACCACGGCTTCGTACTCGAGGTTGGCCTGGCCGCCACCCTGGAGGGCGAGCTGGCCGGTCACCGCCTGGGCGCTCCCGCATGGGACACACTGCGGCGCATGATTGACGCCCTGGCCGCCGTCGTCGATGTGCGTCTGCGTCCGCCCCGGCAAGGCGACGGCGACAACGGCGACGGCCTGCTGCTGGATGGGCCCGGCTACGACCGCTGGGCATCGCTGCTCGCCACCGGGGCGGCGCTGTTCGGGCCGGCCGCCTGGTGGCCGACCGAGTCAGGAGCGGACGCACGGACCGGACTGTGGACCCGGCTCGCCAACAGACCGCTCCCCGCCGGCATCCGGCCGGCGCGCCGGCCGTCGCTGTTCCCGGACGCCGGCATGGCGATTCTCCGTGACCAGGACGGTCGGTCAGACGAGCTGTGGTGCCGTGCCGACCACGGCCCGCACGGGTACCTGTCGATCGCCGCCCACGCCCACGCCGACGCCCTCGCGATTGAGCTCCGGGTGGGCGGGGTCGACCTGCTCGCCGACCCGGGCACGTACTGCTACGGGGCCGAGCCGATCTGGCGAGCCTGGTTCCGATCGACGCTGGCCCACAACACCCTGGAGGTCGACGGGGTCGACCAGTCCGTAGCTGCCGGCGCCCATTTGTGGACTCGCCAGGCCCGAGGCGAGCTGGAGCAGGCAACCGGACTGGATGGCGGCCCGGTGGCCGAGTGGCGGGCCGCACATTACGGGTACTGCCGCCTCCGTCCCCCGGCCGTCCACCATCGCAGCGTCCGGCTGGACCGGCGAGCGCGCCAGCTGGTCATCGAGGATCGCCTCGAGACCGCCGGCGTGCATGACTGCCGCCTGGCCTTCCACCTCGGCCCTGACGTCGCCTGCACGCTGGAGGGTGGCCGGGCCGAGCTAGAGTGGCCCGCTGACAGCGGCCGCCAGAGCGCCACCCTGGCCCTGCCCGATGGGCTGGCGTGGCGGCGCCTCAAAGGCCGCACCGACCCGCCGGCCGGCTGGTACTCGCCGGGCTTCGGCGTTCGCGTGCCCGCTGTCACGCTGCTTGGGGACGGCCGGATCGGCGACGGCCAGGCCTTGGTCACCGTCCTACAGCTCGACCGAGGGAGCACATCGTGAGGATCAGCGTCTTCGGCCTGGGCTACGTCGGCGCCGTCTCGGCCGCCTGCCTAGCCGCCAATGGCCATACCGTCGTCGGTGTCGACACCAACCCGGTCAAGGCTGATCTGGTGAACCAGGGCCGCGCACCAGTGGTTGAGGCGGGCCTAGGCGAGCTCATCGAGGAAGGAGTGCGCGCCGGCAGACTGCGCGCCACTACCGACTGCGAAGCGGCGGTCGGCGGCACAGATCTCGCCTTCGTCTGCGTCGGCACGCCCAGCAACGGCAACGGCAGCCTAAACCTCACCTACCTGCGCCGAGTGGCCGGAGATATCGGGGACGCTATCCGGCGCCGGCGGTCGCCCATCGTGGTGGTGGTCCGGAGCACCGCGCTGCCGGGCACCACCCGCCAAGTGCTGCTGCCCGAGCTAGAGCGCGCCGCCGGCAGGCCGGTGCCAGTCGCTGTGTACCCCGAGTTCCTGCGCGAGGGCACGGCCATCCGCGACTACCACGAGCCGCCCAAGGTGGTTGTTGGCGCGGTCGATGAGGCGGTCCGCGACCTAATCACTCCATTGGCGACGCGCCCGGGGGCAGCGCTGGTCCAAACCGACCTGGAGCTAGCCGAGATGGTCAAGTACGCCGATAACGCGTGGCACGCCCTCAAGGTCACCTTCGCCAACGAAATCGGCAGCCTCGCCAAGGCCCAGGGGCTCGACGGGCAGGCCGTCATGGACATCCTCTGCGCCGACACCAAGCTGAATCTGTCCCCGCTCTACCTGCGCCCCGGCTTCGCCTTCGGCGGCTCGTGCCTCCCCAAGGACGTCCGTGCGCTTCGCTACCAGGGCCGCGCCCTGGATTTGGATCTGCCGGTGCTCAACGCGATCCTGCCGAGCAACGCCCAGCAGCTGGAACGGGCGTTCCAGCTGGTGGCCGACGCCGGCGCCCGCCAGGTCGGCGTGCTAGGGCTCGCCTTTAAGGCCGGGACCGATGACCTCCGCGAGAGCCCGATGGTCGAGGTCGTGGAGCGGCTGATCGGTAAGGGGTACGAGGTCTGCATCTATGACGCCAACGTCAACCTGGCCAAGCTAGTTGGCGCTAACAAGAACTACATCCTCGACCAGATCCCACACATCGCCGACTTAATGGTGTCCAGTATCGAGGAGGTGCTCGACCGCGCCCGCACCCTCGTGATCGGCAACAACGATCCGGAGTTCCGAGCGGTCGCCGAACGCGCCCGGCCGGGGCAGCGGATTGTCGACCTCGTCCGCGTTGTCGACCGACGCAGCGATGGGGGTGGTTATGACGGCATCTGCTGGTAGGCCGCGCCGGGTTTTGATCGTTGTCCAGAACCTGCCCGTCCCCTTCGACCGCCGGGTGTGGCTGGAGGCCACCACCCTTGCCAGAGCCGGGTACTGGGTGAGCGTAATCTGCCCCAAAGCCAAGGGCTTCAACCGGTCCTTCGAGGTGCTCGAGGACGTGCACATCTACCGGTACGCGCTGCCCGTGGACGCCAAGGGCGCGATGGGCTTCGTGGCTGAATTCCTGTGGTGCTTTGTGCGCACGGCCATGAAGTCGGTCCGTGTGGCCGTGGCCGGACGTGGTTTCGACGTGCTCCACGTCTGCAATCCACCAGAGACCTACTGGCCCCTGGGCCGGTTCTGGCAGCTTTTCGGCAGGCGGTTCCTGTTCGATCACCACGACCTCTCACCCGAGATGTACCAGGCCAAGTTCGACTCCTCCGGCGCGCTGGCCCTAGCCGGGCTGCGGTTCCTGGAACGCAAGACCTTCCAGACGGCCGACTTGGTGATAACGACCAACCAAAGCCATCGGCGGATCGCGATCGAACGAGGCGGGATGGCCCCGGCCGACGTCTACGTTGTGCGCTCGGGCCCCGACATGGAGCGCCTGACCGTGTACCCAGCCGACCCTGCCTGGCGTAAGGGCAAGCGCCACTTGGTCGTCTACCTGGGTGAGATCTGCAAGCAGGACGGGGTCGACCATCTGATCCGAGCGCTCAAGCTGCTCCGGGACGAGTTCCGTCGCGACGACATCCACTGCGTGCTGGTCGGGGGCGGCCCCCACCAGCCGAGCATCAAGGCGTACGCGGAAGAGATCGGCGTGGCCGAGCTGTGCGCTTTCACCGGCCGGGTGAGCGACGACGAGCTCTGCCGTATCCTGTCCTCCGCCGACCTCGGCGTCGATCCCGACCCGAAGAATGCCTGGTCGGACAAGAGCACGATGAACAAGATCATGGAGTACATGTTCTTCGGCCTGCCGATCGTCGCCTACGACCTCACTGAGCACCGCGTCTCGGCCGGACCGGCGGCCCTGTTCGCCGACCCCAACCGCGAGCGGGCCCTGGCCGGGCGCATCAGCGAGCTGCTGGATGACCCTGCCCGCCGGCACCAGATGGGCCGGGCCGGCCACGAGCGCGTGCAGGCGGTCCTGGCCTGGGAGCACTCGGCCCCGGTGCTGCTGGCCGCCTACGACCGGTTGTGGCCGGCTTCCGGCGCCGAACGCGTCATCGACCTTGAGCGGCGCTCGCCCGATCAGGCGGCTCCCAGCCAAACATCGCCGTGAGGGCCAGCGCTGCGCCCAGCGGCACAACCAGGCCGGTGGCGACGCCCCCGAGTACGTCGGTCAGCGGGTGCACCGTCTCGACTAAGCGCGCCACAGCGATGGCGAGTACATAGCCGACCGTCAGGCAGGAGACGGCAAGCCGGGCGCGATGGCCAACGGGCGCAACGCGGAAGGCCAGCACGGCTGTCAAGGCCACCGCCGTCGCCATAGCGGCGTGACCGGAGGGGAACAGGAGCGCCGGATCGCCCTCCCACTGGCGGTGCACCAGTTGTTTGAGCAACAGCTCCCCGGCGTACGTGGCAGGGAGCGCCACTAGGGCGAGCACTATCAGGTCCCGCCGCTTGACCTGCCACCCGATGATGGCACCAGCCACCATAGTGAGGAGTACCACCGGCTTCAGGGTCGCAGAGATGATCGCCGCGAGCCCGCCGGCCTGGGTGAAGGCCAGCTCTTGCCAGCGCAAGACCCAGGCGTCGACCGGGTCGAGCCGGGTTGCATGCCAGACGAGCGCCGCCAGGACGGTTCCGGTCAAGAGAGCGGTGAGGGCGAAGGCGGCCGCCCACGGCGGTGCGAGCGGCGCCGAGGCAACCGAACTGGCCCTGGAATGGCCTATGGGCATTACGTTCGAACGATAGTGGCCCTACGACTGGTGTCCAACTCTGTTGATTATCGTGTAAGTGCTCGGCCGGCGCATTCGCGACGGCGCCCGCCAGACGAGGGTGATGCGCATGCCACAGCCACAGCCACTGCTGGCTGTCACGATGCCGACCCGCAACCGCCCGGAGCTGCTGGAGCGCGCGCTCCGCTCAGTCATTGAGGCGCTCGCGCCAGTGGCCAGGCAGGTCGAGGTTGCGGTATCCGACGGCTCGGACGACGACGCCAGCGGCGCGATCGTCCACCGGCTCTTGACCGGCTGGCCCGGCGGGCTTCGGTACGTGCGGAACCGGCCGCCGCTGCCCCTGGTCGAGAACATGAATCGTGCCGTCGAGATCTCAAACGGCCAGTGGGTTATGCAGCTGGACGACGACGACTACCTGCTGCCGGGCGCGGGCGAGGCCATGATCGAAGCCATCCGTCGGGCGGGACCCGGCGAAGCAGTGCTGCTGTTCGGGGTCCAGATCGTCGACGGGGACGGTGTACGTCGGCGGGAGCAGCGCTTCCGACACGAGCAGTATCTGGAGCCCAAAGAGGCGCTGCGGCGGCTGCTGCGCAACTCCTCCTTCGTGCGGGAGCCCACGGCCGTGGTACGCCGTACCGCCATTGAGAAGGAGGGCTTGTTCGACACTTCCATCGGCGGCCCCGCCGATACCGACATGTGGGTACGGCTGTTCTCCCGCTACGGCGTTCGCTGCCTGCCCCAGGCGACTTGCGCGTACACCATCCACGAGGCCGCCGCGACGACCGGCATGTGGAACCCCGGCACGATCAGGGCCAACGCGGAGATCTTCGATCGGGCGGTGGCTGGCGGCGTGGTGCCGGAGCCCACCATCCGACGCTGGCAGGCCGACTGGTACCACCAGTTCATCCTGGCTGGGGCCTACCGCCGGCTGCGGCTGGGGCGCCGCGCCGAGGCGCGCGAGGTGTTGCGGCTGTTCGACCAGCCCGACGTCCGCGACGTAGGTGTGTCGCCGAAGTGGCTGCCGGTAAGAGTCGCCTTTACGGCCGCGACGGCGGGGGCGCGACGCACGGCGAGCTGAGGCGACGACGGCTCACTCCACCCGCTCTAGCCAGATCTCCCGCCAGTACGGGTAGATCCCGCGCGGGCACTGCCGGTGGTAAGCGCCGGTGCAGGTCACGTCCTCCAAGACGATGCAGGGGTTCTTGAACCGCAGCATCCTCCCGGTCTTCTCGTCGATGATCTGCTCCACCCGCCGCAAGACTCGGGCTTCCCGGCCGCAGTACATCACCATCTCGCCGTCGAACTTCATGCCGCGGTTGGCATTGTCCGGGTCGAGCGTCCTGACGATCTCCTCCTTGCTCTTGACCCGGACCAGCTCGCCGGGCTGCAGGCCTAGCGTCTCGGCCGGGGTCTTGTGGAGCAAGCCTTCGATGAACGGGTACCTCCTGCCGTCCCTGATCCGCAACGGCCGGGGGAGGAAGCGCCGGCTGAGGTCCTGGTACTCGTTGAACAGGCCCACCCAGACGGTGCGGGTGGTGGCGAGCGCACCGGCGTTGCCCGAGCGGACGTCCTGCAGGTACTGCCTAGCGTCCCAGGACGGGATGCGCTCCTGTGCTGCTCGCCGCAGCTCCGTCGCCTGACAGGCGTACCGCTTCTCGCCTGGTGCTGCGGGGTCCTGGGGGCGGCGGGTCGCCGCTGTGAGCATGGAAAGCGTGCAGCGTGACGGCGTCGGGCTCGACTCCGGGTTCAATGGCGATTCTCCGGCTGGGACCCGCTTGAGCCATGCCTCCTTCCAGTAGATGTTGCATCCCGCCTGGCAGCCGCCGTGCGCCTGCCCGTCACAGCGAGACATCTCCAGGTGCACGGCATCCCTGATGCGGTACATGCCCGTCCATTCGATGGTGTCGCAAAGCTTCAGTGCGAGCTTGTCGACCCTGAGTCGCCGGCCGCACCAGGCCAGCATCTCGGGCATAAAGGGCAGCCCATCCAGCTCACCGTTCTCGTCCAGCGTGGCCAGAATCTCAGCTTCGCTGCGCACCTCGACGAGCTCGCCGATGCGTAGGTGGAGCGGTTGGCCCACTGGCATCTTCTCGATCTGCACTGTGATACCCCTATCTGGTCGGCCGTGGTGGACCCGGCCGGTCGTCTCCCTCATATCCTGTACGGCGTGGGCGCCCTGCGCCCGCGCGACCGCCCTCAGCAGTACGTCAGTTACTGCCTCCGGGCTAAGGGCGGCACTGGTTTGGCGGACGCCATCGCGGAGAGCGCGCGACGTGTCCGGGTCTGCGGCACGGTGCATCGCCTCGGCCAGTGCCAACGCGTCCCTCGGGTCTACGACAATCCCGTTCACACCGTCGTGCACGACCGTGCCGACCGCCCCCGTCATCGGCGACACCACCACGGGCGCGCCCGCGCTCAACGCCTCTACGACGACGCGACCAACGAAATCCTGCAGGGTTGGGAACACGAACGCCTGGCAGGCCTGAAAGGCACCCTTGAGGACGTGGTGGTCGACCGTGCCGAGGAAGGTCACCATGTCCTCGACGCCTAGCCGGCGGCTGAGCTGGACCAGCGATTCCCGCTCGGGACCTTCCCCGATGACCCACAAGGCACATGTGCCGAACTGCCGCCGGTAGAGGGGAAGGGCGCGGATTACCAGGTCGGTGCCCTTTTGCGGGATGAGCCGGCCGGCGCAGAGGAACAGCGGCGACCCCTCGGCGACCGGCAATGCGGATACGGGGTGCACCGGGAGGTCGGCAGGCATTCCCGCCAGCCACCAGCCAACGATGATCTTGTCCTCCGGGACGCCCAGTGTACGGATCAGGTACTCCCTGGCCGGCGGGTTGTTGGCCACGAACACGTCGATGAACCGCGCCGCGAGCCGGCGGGCCATGACCTTCAGTGGGGCGGTGCCGGCCCGGCCGATGTGGCGGTAATCCCCCTCGACAAGTGAGACCACCTTGTGCGGCCGGAACAGCTTGGACAAGCCGGCGTACAGCCCGATCAGCCCGAGCTCATAGATGATCAAGACATCCTCGGGAGCGCGGGCGAGCTCGAGGAACATGCGCGGGCTGACCAGCTTGACGCTCATCGGATGCTCCTTGCCCGTCCGGTCGCCGAATTCCACGTACCGGCCGAAGGATCGCTGTCCGTTCTCCGACATGGCCCAGTGGAGGTCGCGGACGGCCAGGCCCGCTTTGCGCAGTGAACTGACGAGGTACGGGTGCGGGGCCGAATCGTCCAACGCCAGCCAGAGGATGCATAGTTCCCGACGTTGAACGCCCCGTCGTCTCAGCCGCATAGGGCCGTCCTATCGGCTCCCACACGGGGAGATTCACACCGTGGTTGTCTCTGGGTCCGAGTGTCCACCTTCTCGCCCCTCGCCTCACCGTGCCGAGCCCTTGGGTGCCGGTAGCTTATCCGAGCCGCGCATACACCTAAGAGCCGGTAACCCCCCTCATTGGGCGCGCCAGCGGTCCAGCAGACGGTAGCGGACCGCTCCGGTGAGCCTTCCCAGGTATTCGGCAGCGACCGAGATCCACTGTCCACGATGAGGACGTGAGCCGGCGAGGTAGGGGAGCCGGGTCGCCAGCCAGGCGGCGCGCCCAACTGCGCGACCCAACGCGCTTCCTTCGCCGTGGTCAGCCCGATCAAGGGCCGCGCGGCGATCGCCGTGGTGGTTGCCGTCTCGAAGGACGGTGAAGTCACGAAGAATCTGCTCGCAATGGACGCCAATACCGTACGACTGGCGTGCCGTTTCCCAGATCCCAGATCGATACCGGTAGTAGGCGACGGCGTCGGGCGCAAAGCCCAAACGATACCCGGCCAGCTGCGCGCGCCATGAGAGCTCAGTGTCCTCCCCGCCCGCCTCGTACTCGCCCGACCAGCCGCCGAGGTCGCGAAGAACATCGGCCCAAATGGCGAGGTTGGCGCTAACCGCGTAAGGCAACAGCCACGACCGCAGCTGGTCCCTCGGCCAGGGCTGGTGCCAGGAGCGGGTCGCATCGTCGTTGAGGGGCTGTACATCGAGCCACCCGCCGATCAGGTCGTAATGACGGGCAGCGTCGGCCATCGCCTGCAGCCAGCCGGCAGCAACGACGTCGTCGGCGTCGCAGTACGCCAGCAGCTCCCCTCGAGCGGCGATGGCCCCGGCGTTGCGCGGAGCGGAGTGCCCCCGACGCGATCCGCCGTCAACCAGCGTGAACGCGCTGAAGCGCTTGCCGTAGTGGCGGGCTAGATCCGCGGTACCGTCGGTGGATCCGTTGTCGACAATCACCAGCTCCCAGTCGCCGTCGAACCGCTGGGCGGCGAGCGCCTCGAGTTGCTCGGCGAGCGTCGCAGCGGCGTTGTAGGCGGGTACGATCACGCTGACTGAGCTCGGTCGGGGTCGCTCGCGAGGGCTTCGTTCTGGTCGCATGCTGGAGTTCAGCTCCTGCCCGTTTCTGGTCGGCATCAGCTCGTGGGGGCAGTGGTCAGTACCCTGTCCACGAAGTATGCCTGCACGATCACCAAGCCGAGCAGCGCGGCGGCCGTGACGACGTCGGCCCGCCCGATTATTGGACCACCGGGCAGGTGGTCCTACGCCTGGACTCGGCGCAGCTCGAGGCCGCGGTGCAGCGGGCCGAGGCCGCGCTCAGCCAGGGGAGGCGCAGGAGACCAACCAGCCCACCAACGAGCTGCGCGCGCAGCGTGACTACGACCGCCTCGTGGCGCTACGCGCGCGCCTCCGTGTTGGTGAGCCCGCGAGTAGATCGACGACGCGCTCACCACGCTCGAGATCGCCAAGTCGAACATGGAGTCGGCGGGGTTGGGGTGCAGCAGGCGCGCGCTTCGCTGGCGGAGGCGCGCGACCGGCTCTCCCCTCGCGACGGTGCTGGGCAGGTGGCTCTACCGGGAGCGCGAGCACGCGGAGGTGACGGGGCGGGCGCGCTCGGCGCACGCGCACCCCTGAGGGTCACCAGGGCAGTCCGACGCTTGTCCACCGCGCGCGTTGGACTGCCCGCCCTGCGGTTCTCGAGGCTGAGAGCCTCTGGTACCGTGCGTCTGCTCGTCGCTGGCGCCGAGACATCGAAGCTCGTCCACGAGAGGGTCGCCCAAAACAGCCGAGGGTTTTATCCATGCCAGCGCCGGGACCTCTGGAGGTGGTTGGGCAGTGACTGGTGGCGGACGGGCCAAGCCCACGCCGCTGAGCCGACCGCTTCGCGTGGTCTGGATTGCGCCGCGAAACCCCCTACCGGAGGCGGACGCTTTCCGGATCGAACGCGCATCCTCGAACGTCTACGACCTCGTGTCGTGGGAGGTCGATTTCATAAGGGAGGTGCTGGCCCCGTTCGATGTCGCCTATTCCTACGTCGAGCACCCCTCCCAGGTGGAGCCTTGTCACATCGTCGTGTACAGCCGAAACCACTACAAGAGAAAGGACATTTCCCGAGGCCTCCGACGCGCGAGCCCAACGATCGTCTTCCATCTCTCGGACGAATATGGGCGGGACGCCGCTTGGAACAGGTTCCTCAAGGATTATCCACTGGTGTTGAGGCAGTACAACTTCGATTCCTACCCGTACCACCGCAGCATCAAGCCGATTCCCCTCGGTTACATGGTGGGAATGATCGAAGGTCCGAGCACCACGACCGAAATCATGGATGCGCTTGGTGACAGAGAGCGTCAATACACGTGGTCCTTCGTCGGAGGCGTCAAAAAAGGCAAGAGGAGGGCCGTGCTGAAGACGTTCGACGAGATCCGCCCCCACTTCATCGGAGCTTTGCATCCGGCCGAGATGGCGGAGGTCTACCGGAACTCGAACTTCGTTCTCTGCCCAGCTGGTGACTTCAACATCCTTTGCTTCCGGAACTTCGAAGCGTCGGTCTGCGGGGCGATTCCGGTTGTCGGAGGCACGACCAGAGAGCGCTACCTCGAGGCTACGGAACCCCTCGGCGACCCGCCGTGGATCTTTCATGAATCCTGGAAAGAAGGGCTTGAGGAGGTACGAGCGCTCCTCGCCGACGAGCGCGCTCTGCGCGCCCGGAGGATGAAGGTTCTCGCGTGGTGGGCGGCTGAGCTCGACCGAACACGAAATCGGATCGGCTCGATGCTGGGGCCTCTCGCGCGTCGATAGGGAGGTCGCGCTGGCGCGGAAGTCCTCCGCAGCGATGCTCAGCCGGTTCCCTCCTCGAATCCTGAGCGCTTGCACGATCCGCCCTCCGCCGAGCACCCGCTCTCCTGGAGCACACTGCGGACTGACTGCAGCGAGCAGGAGGATGCTAGTCCCGGTCCCGTTCCGGCGCCGTAGCTGGGTTTGGGCTCCCGAGGGCAAGCGACGCTAGCCGCCACCTCGCGCCGGCGGCCTCGCCGAGCACGCCAGCCGCGGTGAGGCGCATCCACAGCTCCTCGCGGACTGCCGGCAGTGGGCTGAACCGGATGAAGAGCGCCAGCGCAAGCCCTCCGGCGGCCACCTCGGCCCCGAGCACGACGAGTGCCGGGCCGTGGCCGCTAAGGGCCCACCTAGTGGCCGCGATCGCCAGGGCCACACAGACGCTGGCCAGCGCCGCAGGGGCGTGGGCCCGCCACACCCACCTCCACGGCAGGCTCAGCACCCGCCGGGCGAGGGCCTGGTAGCCGATGTAGCGGAACGTCTCCGCAGCGGCGAACGCCGCGGCAAACACCCATACCCCGTGGGACCGGAACGGCATTGCGAGGAGGATCAGCACGGTTAGCCCTATGATGTAGGCCGTTTGGACAGCCAGCGATCGGTTTAGTTCCGCGCGCGCGTCCGCCAGCAGCTGGGTGAGCTGGGAGGCGACGTTGCAGCCACCCGCGAGCGCGAACCAGGGAACCAGCCCGACGGCCAGCCCCCATTGGGGGCCGAGCACGACCTGGACCAGCTCCTGCGCCGCCACGGCGATTCCGGCACACACGGGGAACAGCATCAGGTTGCCAAGCGACAGGACACTGAGGTAAGCGCTTCGCAAGCGGGCCAGGTCCTGCTGGATGCGACTGAGGGTTGAGAACAGCACGCTAATGAGTGCCTGGGCCAGGTAGTTGCCGAGAGGCTGGAAGATCAGGGCGTACGCGCGGGTGTACTGGCCGAGGACTGCGGTGCTGGCCGTGCGGCTCACAGTGAAGGTGTCCACGTTGCCGCCGATGTAGTTCATCAGGTAGGCGCCCTCGAGACGCACCCCGTAGCTGCAGACCGCGCGGTACGGCTCCCAGCGGAGCACTGGTCGGAGAGGATGCCGCACGACGATGTACTGCCACACCGCCTGGACCGCTGTGGAGGACAACGAGGCCGCCACTAAGCTCCACACGCCTGCGCCGAGCAGGGCCAGGCCAACGCCCACGACGAGGTAGGCGAAGACGTAGGCACCCATCGAGATGACCGACAGAATGCGGAAGCGGAGCTGGCGGCGCAGCAGGCCCAAGCTGGTCATGGACCAGCCCATGAACACGAATGACACGCCCATCGCGCGAAGGACAGGCGGGAGTGTGGGCGCCCGGAACAGGACGGCGATGGCGGGCGCCAGGAGCCAGACCACCGCCAGGCAGGCCAGGCCCATAACGATGCCGGCCGTGGAGGAGGCCCGGATCTCCTCCTCGGACAGTTCCGGCTTCTGAACCAGCGCCGACCCCAGCCCCATACGTGCGAAGAACTGGGCAAACAGCACGACCAGGTTGGCCATCGCCATGAGCCCGAAGGTGGCCGGCTCCAGCAGCCGCGAGATGGTCGCGGTATAGACCAGGTTCGCTACCATGATTGTGACGGTGGATAGGTAGAACCACCGCAGGCCGGACACGGTCTGCGCGGTCAGGTTCGGGTGCTGCCCGTCCGCTCCTGCGGACGCGGTGTCCTCAGGCTCGCTCACGTCCGCTGCTCCGACTCGGCGGTGGCCCGCTCGATGCCGCCCCCGCTCCTTGTACCTCGCGCAATCCGTCCCCATAGCCGCGCTCCGTCGGCGCGCACTGGGAGCTTGCACTGCTGGAAATCGTCGCGCGACGCCGGGATGGGCATCATGGTCGCATCGTAAGCTTGCGCGAGGATCATCGAAATAGAGGGTGAGTGGCGGTGCTGTCCAATGCGAGGGAGCACGCCAGCGACCTCTCGGCCCGCATCGGATACATCATCCCGCCAACGCCGGACCGATCCGCAGCACCGGCTTCTAGCCGATTCGTGAAACCGCGCCTGGAGTCCAGGTGTACAGGGGCCCTACGGGTGGCGCCGCGTGTCATCACCCGGGGCCGTCCGCTCGCCGGCCACGTTGATCAAGGCGCGACGACCGCTGCCGGCCGAGGTGCTCGGGCACGTGAACAACACCGTCGCCGGCCTCGGTGACCTGAGCGCCGTAGCCCCGCTCGCCTCCGCCCCCACCCGACCGGCAGCGTCCTTGCCATGCGCGATCAGGCCGAAAAAGGTGCCGAACCCCAACTGCCGGGTGACACTGGGCACGAGGCGGGTGCGCTTACGTCGAGAACTGGTCACCGGCACTCGACGCGCTGATAATTGGGGAAGACGCTGTTGTAATTGTGAAGCGGAGTGGCGCTTATTTGAACGCGAGTACCTATGAGGTCGTGTTCCGCACGCTGTGGTCCAGCGTGTCGGCACCATGGATCCGGCTCGACGCGCAGCAGCGCAAGTCCGGAGCCGATCTTCTCTTGCATGCGTTCCCGGCCATTCGCCGCGAGCTTTGGATGCGTCGCACGGTGGCCCGTGTGGTAGGCGACGCGAATGGGCTGCAATTCGGGCTGCCGCTCGTCCTCGGACCGCCAGGCCATGCAATAACAGCGAAGGTCCGACCATGACCAGTCAGTTTCTGCTGGGACTGATACTTCTAATGGCCGGCGGGTTGGGCGTCCTCCTGGTCGATTGGCTGATCAAACGGCCGGACGTGGTCGCTGGGCTTGTGCTCGGGTCGGTCGTAGTAAATGCCGTCTATGAGGACGCCGTGCCGTCGCTGGTGCTTCCGGGGCAAACCCGGGTCGGCGTCCCTGACGTAGTGTCCGCACTCGTTCTTGCTGCTGCTGTGGCCCGGCTCCTGCGGCTGCGGCGCCTTGACCGGTTCCACCGCTGGCTGGTGCTCCTCTTAATCATCTTGTCCATATCGCTGATCCGAGGTGTAGCAGCCTTTGGTCCACAGTCAAGCATTGCCGATTTTCGCCAGTACTTGTTCTTCGCCGGCGTGGCACTATATTTCGCAACCTTCCCGCCCTCGGACGAGCTCTACGACCGGATCGGCCGAATTTGGCTGGCGATGGCTGTCCCCATGATGCTGCTCGTCTGCGCACGCTGGCTGGCGATCTTCGCTGGGATCGATCTGGGAGTACCCGCCGAAAAATACGGTGCGGACGCCGCCATCCGCGTAATCGATGGGGCCTATACCTTCTTCCTCGCATGCGCCTTCATACTGACAATCCCCGTGTGGCTGCGTGACGAGCGTGCGCGCTGGATTCGGTGGACGAGCGTCGCAGTCCTCCTCTTCGTGCTGGTACTCAACCGCCGGACCGTCTGGCTGGCGATCGTGGTTGGGGTCGCCGTCCTCGGTCTCCGCGACCGGCGCCTTGGGCGTCGTGCAATCATCCTGGTTGCGCTCGGCGCGGTGGTGACAGCCATTGCCTTCGTCTATCTGGGCGGACTCCAAGAGGGAGCCCAGCCCCTGATCAAGTCGGGCACAGGAAATCTCGACTGGCGTATCCAGGGCTGGTCGGAGCTGGTCGGGGCCTGGTCACACGACGTCACGAACTGGGTCGTGGGCCAGCCATTTGGCAGCGGCTTCACCCGCGAAATCAAGGGAATCGCCGAAACCTCGCACCCACACAACTTTTACATCGAAACGATGATCCGGACTGGAGTGGCCGGCCTGGTTGCCGTCCTCGCACTCACTGTCGGGCTGTTGCGGGCCCTGTGGCACACGCCGACGCATGACACCGGTCTGTTGGACCCAAGCGTCATAACTGCGTTGCTAGCCATGCAGATCGTGTGGTTTTTGACCTGGGTGCCTGGCAGCGAGCAGGGCATCGTGACTGGCATAGCGTGCGCTTTGGCGGCTGCACAGAGCTGGAGTCGGAGTGAATTCGGCCAGCCTACGCGACCAAACAGGCGGCGCGAGCTGAGTCCCACGGACCGACCAGCTTGACGCATCAGATGACCCGTCCGGTCCGCCCGCATATGTTCGGGCCTAGCATAACCGAAAGGCGCTACCTGAACGCACTGCCGGCGCCGCGTTCGCATCGACCCGCAGCGCAGATTGTCGGGTTCCCGCATCCGCCTGCGTCGGCTGGGGAGCACTCTGGGGGCAACGCCTCGTATCGATGATCCAACCACAACGATCGGAGATGGGTCGAGAGGGGAAGGCGGTGGCAACTGAGGCAGTACCGAACCACCGGCCTGAGGGCCAAGTTGGGCTGCGCGGCGTCCTCCTCTGCTGCCTCGGCCTGGTGTGGATGGTGACGGGATCTGGGCTCACAATTTCTCCTCCGGCTGCCGCGTCCGCGACACATCCACTGACAGTCAGCCTTACGTTCGATGACGGCACCGCGGATCAGATGACTGCCCAGCGGTTGCTCAAAAAGCATGGGATGGTGGGGACTTTCTACATCAACTCGTCATTCATCGGCCTGCCCGGACACCTGACTCGAGCGGACCTCGAGACGCTCAAGGCGAACGGCCACGAAATCGGCGGACACACGGTCAGCCACCTGAGTCTGATCTCGCTCTCGGCCGGTGAGGTCAACCGGCAGATCTGTACGGACCGCAACACCCTGTTGTCCTGGGGATACGCGGTGACCTCCTTCGCATATCCGTTTTCAGACATCAACGCGTCGGTCAAGTCGACGGTCCAAACATGCGGTTATAACACGGCGCGCTTGGTTGGGGGCTTACGATCACCGCACAGCTGCACTGAGTGTCCCGCCGCTGAGCCGATGCCACCGGCAGACCTGTACGCGACCCACACCCCCGACGACATCGACACAACCTGGACGCTTCAGGATCTGGAGAACACAGTTGCCCAGGCCGAGAGGAAGGGTGGCTGGCTGACGTTCAACTTCCACCACGTCTGTGACGCGTGTGATCCGCGATCGATCCGGGCCAGCGTCCTAGATCAGTTTCTCGCGTGGCTGCAGCCGCGCTCCGGCCACACCATCCGAACCACTGTCAAGACCGTGCAGCACGTCGTAACCGGCAGTGTGAAGTCGCCTATGGCCCCCACACCACCTCCACCACCCGGCGACCCTAGCGTCAACACCGTACGCAATGCATCGCTGGAAACCGTGTCGTCGGTGAACGCGAACCTACCCGAATGCTTCGATTCGGACGGGTACGGAAACAACAAAGTGACGTATTCCCGAGTCAGTGACGCGCATTCCGGCAACTTCGGCGAGCAGGTGACGGTGACTAGCCGAACGGACGGCGACGCAAAATTGGTGCCGCTCATGGACTTGGGCGAGTGCTCATCGCAGGTATCGGCGGGACGGACGTACGAGGCGAGCGCGTGGTACAAATCCGACGTCGAGGTCTTCTTCGTGTTGTTCAAACGCAACGCAATCGGCCAATGGAGCTATTGGACGCACAGTCCACGGATTGCGCCCGCTTCCCTGTGGACCCGGGCCACCTGGATCTCGCCCCCGTCACCGGCCGACGTCGTCGCAGTAAGCTTCGGCCTGACCATCGACAGTGTGGGCACAGTGACCACTGACGACTACGGCTTTGCGGACATGCAGGTCTCCAGTCCAGCGAGCCGCTCGAACTCAACGCCGTCACTAACCCCTCGTTAGACACTGACTGTTCCGCGGCTCTCACAGTGCTGGACAGCGCCCGACACGGGACAGCGCCAACTGACGACCCGAAACCGACCTTTTCGTTGTCGCGGCCTCAGGACGCTCCGCAGATGGACCAATGCCCGAGCAGAGCCCTGATGCCACTCGCATACACAAAGGCGGTGGCACATCCAGCGCCTCGAGCAGTGTCGGCGCCGGGATCAGCGGCATCCCACCTCATAAGCTTGCGCCAGGATCGTCGAACAGGGGTGAGAGCGGGTGCTGTCGGATGCGAGAGAGCTCGCCAGCGATCAGCAGATCGATGCCGACGTCTGCATCGTGGGCGCAGGGCCGGCGGGGATCAGCATCGCCCGCGAGCTGATCGGCAACGGGGCCAGCGTCTGGCTGTTGGAGAGCGGCGGCAGGGATGTGGAACGCCGTGTCCAGCGACTGAATGTGGGCAAGAGCGTGGGCTACCCGATCCATCTGCCTCACCAGTCGCGGATACGGGCGTTCGCTGGGACAAGCAGACATTGGTTCCGTCCAGGTGACGAGACTTGGGCCGCCCGTCCTCTGGACCCGGTCGATTTCGAGGTCCGTCCCGGAATCCGCTACTCCGGATGGCCATTCGACCGAGCCCACTTGAATCCGTACTACGCCCACGCCCAGGTGCTGTGCGGGCTCGGGCCGTTCGACTATGATCCGGGCCGCTGGTCCGACCCGGCCCGGACGCCTCCCTTCGCGCTGCCACCCGGCCCGGTTGAGACCACCCTGTTCCAGCACGGCACCGCCGACTTTGACGGCTACTTTGAGGAGCTCGTACGCGCGCCCAACGTGACCCTGCTACTGCACGCCTCGGTCGTCGAGCTGGCGACTAGAGAGGATCCAGGCCGGGTGCATCGGGTCGAGGTGCGCCGCGATGACGGCTCACGGTGCTTTGTGCGGGCAAGGCTTGTGGTGCTGGCCGCCGGTGGAATCGAGAACCCACGCCTGCTACTGCTCAGTCGCCGAGTCCACCGTCGGGGACTCGGGAACGACCGGGACCTGGTCGGTCGGTTCTTCGCCGAGCGGCTGTCGGCCCGCACGGGGTACATCGTCCCGGCGACCCCCGACCTAATAGATGGCGCCGGCTTCTACCCCACCCACGTGGCCGCGCCGGGGGTTCACGTGCAGGGGGCGCTGCGGTTGACGGATGCTGCCCAGCGGGAGGGCGAGTTCCTCAACTGCGCGTTCTTCCTCCTCACCCGCGACCTTTCCTTCACCGTCGAGGCGGTCCGCTCACTGGCCACCCTGGTCAAAGCCCGCCGGCGTCGGCCGCTACCGCCCGAGTTGCTCGGGCACCTGCGCAACATCGTGACCGGCCTCGGCGACCTCGGCGCCACAGCTCGCGCCCGCGTGCGCCGGTCCGACCCGGCCGGTAGCGTTCTGGCCCTGCGCGCCCAGGCCGAACAGATGCCCAACCCGGACTCCCGGGTGACACTGGGTACGCGGCGGGACCGGTTCGGCCTACCCGTCGCCAAGCTGGATTGGCGCCCCACCGCCGCCGATCGTGCCTCGATCCGGGCGTCCCAGGAGGCCGTCGACACGGCGCTGCGGGCCGCCGGGCTCGGCCGTGTCGAATTCATGCTGGGTGACGAGCAGCCTCCAGCGCTATTTGAGGGCAACTTCCACCATCTCGGCGCGACCCGGATGCACCCCGACCCCGCGATGGGAGTGGTTGATGCGGATTGCCGAGTGCACGGTGTCAGCAACCTCTACATTGCGGGCAGCTCGGTGTTTCCGACGTATGGATGCTCCAACCCGACGCTGACGGTGGTGGCGCTGGCGCTGCGGTTGGCCGACCACCTCAAGAAGCAGCTGGCCGCTTGATCGGTGGAAAGCTGACGCGGCGCTCGGCGCTCATCGCCGGCGGCCTGGTGCTTGCAATAGTCGGCGCGCTCACCTTCTGGGCCTGGGCGTCCGACCCGCCATCCCTCGCGCCGGAACCGCCGGTGGCGCCCTCCACCAGCGAACCGGCGTCTCCTGCCGCGTCGTGCCTGGGTGGAGGCGGTGTGGCGATTGGTGTCGGCGACGATGCGCAGAGCGTGGTGAATGCACATGCCGCCGGTACGACCTATATCGTCAAGGCCGGTACCCATCTGCGGAACTTCAGTGTTCAGCCCAGGTCCGGCGACAGGTTCTGCGGGGAGCCGGGTGCGGTGTTGGACGGCGGACGCAGCCTGGCATCGGCGTTTTCGGGCGGGGCGACGAATGTGACCCTCGATTCGATAACGGTGCGGGAATATGACCCTGGCCGGCAGGGCGCGGCGATCCAGCCGCAGCCACGTGCCAGTGGTTGGGTGGTGCGCAACGTTTCGGCTTTGCACAACGGTTGGGCGGGTCTGTTGGTCGCCGATGGGATGAAGATCCTGGGTGGCCATTACAACGACAATGACCAGCTGGGGATCGGCGGCAATGCCGCCACTGGGATCCTGCTCGACGGTTTGGATGGGGATCCGGAGACGATGGACGGGCCGGAGCTGGCCCGCAACCACACCCTGCACGCCGCCTGCGACTTTGAGGGCGGAGGCATGAAGTGGGATGTCGGCCAGGTCACCGTCCGCAACGCCCACGTCCATGACAACGACTGCCGTGGACTCTGGGCCGACATCAACGCCCACGACGCCCTCATCGAGCACAACCTAGTGGAGGACAACCAGGCCGAAGGCATCTACTACGAGATCAGCCAGGACGCGGTGATCCGCAACAACCGCGTTTACCGCAACGGCGTCCGTGCCTCCGGCTGGTACTGGGACGGAGGCATCACAGTAGCCTCCAGCTTCAACGTTGAGGTTTACGGCAACCGGCTGTCCGGCAACTACAACGGGATCACCGGCACCCAGCAGGACCGGCCCGACTCCACCCCACCGGCCCATCTGCTCGACAATTACCAGGTCCATGACAACTTGATCTGCGCTACCGGCGGAGGCGGCCATCCCACCGGCGTGGTCGCCGACAACGGCGCCAACCTGGCGGCGCGCGACATCAGCTTCACCCGCAACACCATCCAGTCATCCCCCTGCGAGTAGCGGACCGCCGACATCCGCGGCGGTCAACGGCCTCGCGTCGGACGGCTGGCCGCGGTGAGGCCGACAGCAGCTGCGCGCAACTATAAGCGGCCATCTTGCAACTCGACGGCCGACCAGGATCCGGTCGGGGAGCGGCACTCTTAGCAGCTCGGCCTGCGCGCCGCCGATGAGCTCCCGTGCAAACACGACGACGGGTAACCGGCCCGGCAGACCGGGCACGTGGTGAGTGTGACAGTCTGATTTGGCCCCGCTTGGAGGGCTGGTGCTAGCTCGGTGTGGCTCCACCCTCGACCAATCGTTTCCCTCTACCTTCGGCTCGGCTGCCAGGGCGATTACGAAGGGCAGGGGTGTGACGAGAGATCGTGAGTGGAGCAGTTCGAAGGTATCCGACCTGATTCCGGCGATCGGGGGATGCCTCTCTGGCGAAGCGTCATGGGGTGCACCGGCGGGACGGTGCGTCAGGCGTTGGCGGATGCAACGCCGCCGGCGAGGAAGGCGCCGGAGCGGTTGGCTCCCGTTACCAGCCAATATGTGGATCTTGTTCGGCGGTGAGTGTCCGGCCTCCACGATTGGGCGTCAAGGCCGCTGCGCGTCGCTTCGCGATCAACTTCGCGATCGGGCAGGCGCCGAGCCTTGACGCCGATCGTTCCGACCAGGATTGGCGGCCGTGGGGGCCCGGGGGAGTGGGGTACGCACTACGGACCAAGTCGGACGGAGCCCAACCAAATTTCAGTGCATGTCCACGGTCGACAATTGACACCAGCGAGAGGTCGTTCAGCTCGGCGGCCGACACGGCCCGATCTGGGGGTCAAGGGGTCGCGAGTTCAAATCTCGCCAGCCCGACAGTCAAAGTCCTTGTCAGAGCCGTTTCCCACTAGCTCAGAGTCTCGGCGAGTCCGGTTTGATGACAACCGGGACGACAACGCGCGCAGGTGACGATGCGCAGGTGACGACAACTAGACCGTCACTTCCGGCGGCGCCGGGCCTCGATCTCGCGACGAGCCTTCTGGACCAGGCAACGTTAGATCTCAGCTTCATCTGTCGGCGGACGACTCGCGTCTCCAAATGGCGCCGGACGAGGGCCGCGTCCCGAGCCGGAATCCAAGGCTTCCGAGCGACGGTGCTCGGTCAGCCCCGGGAGCGCTGAGCTTCCTGAATCGGGCGCTCATGTCGGGGACTTATCGCTTCGCAAGTTCGCGCACCTTAATACGCGACTGGGGCGCCCAAAGAATGTCTCGCACTTGATCAATGCCGCCGGTCGGCCAGCGCTCGACCAGGTCGCGCACCTGTGGATCACTGATCGACGCGCTGAGCGCTCCTGGAAAGTCCGCCCACATGACGGTGAATGGACGCCCCCACAGTCGGACCGGCTCGAGGGTCAGCCGAGGTGCGATCTCGAGGTCGTTAAACGCGCCTGCGATCATCTCGTAGCCGCTGCCCAGTGCTTCCTCGCGCTCCCTCCAACTGCGTGCGTGTAGCGCGCTGTCGAGCGGTGCTGACAAGTGATCAGCAATCTGGAGTTTCGAGAAGGCGGTGCCAAACCACTTCACGTACGGCGCATATCGACGTTCGACCAGAAACGACAGGTGCATGAGCCCGGACACGATCTCGCTCGCAATCAAGGCCGACCCGAGTTCATCCCCTGCATAACCGGCGCGACCCACAAGATTCATCTCCGGGTGCACCCGCCACCAACCCGCAAGCATCAAGTACAGCCAGACGTCTCTCGGATAGTAAGCGAGCCGGAGACGGACCTTCTCCAGGTCGAGGTCATCGTGGAACACGGCTCCCGCCGTCATGGCACACAGACGTTGCTCCGGCAGACTGACCCAGTCGTAGGCGTCCCAGTCGACCGACACGTCCAGACCGAGCTGGTCCAGGAAGTACTGCTGCACCGTAGTCACTTTGACCTCGGTCGGAAGGCCGTCGAACTGATCCGGGATCCGCGCGGTCAACTGGGCTTGCACCGACTCGCCATGGTCTACGAGGACCTCACCCGGCACGAAGACGATCACACGAGCGGACCAGGTGTGATCGGTGGACATGCGGTCGTCGTATCCAAGGACCTCCGACCCTCTGCCCATGAGCCCAGCTGCATGGGGCAACCTCGGGAACTCCGCGGCGAGCGCCGGCGCCACGCAATTCCTGTAAAACTCCTCGCTCAAGCGAAGACCACTGGATCGCTGATTCAACGTCCCTCCCTTCGCTGCACGGCAACAACGACTGGCGAGCCTGCCAGGACAAACGTGGCGAAATCAACAGACCTGCAGCACCAAACTGCATGGCCTCGACCACGGGTCGGCATTCGTAATGAAAGATGGACAACTTGGCCCAGACTGGGACCAACGAGTTCGGCGCCCAAAACCCCACCGCGCCCTCGGGCGATGGCGGAATCAACCCCGACGGGTTCGATACCGAAGAATGGCTACCATCCAAATCCTTGTACGTGTCAAGGAGAGCTTTGGCACGGACGTGCCGGACCCTCCTGGACAGGGCCACCGTTTCATCTTCAGCGACGATCTTGTGCTTGAGCGTTACGACGACAGCACACCGGGAATCGGCCTGCCGCTGGACCCGGATGAGCGGCGTGCAGGTACGCAATCGGGATTCCAGACCTCGTCCGCGTAGCCGCGACCGGCGATCTCTTTTTTCCGGCTGGCAGCGAACTCTGGCACTACGAGGGCACGTACAGTTTCAACGCCCTGGACGACACTCCTTTGCAGAAGGGCCAGGTCACCGCACGAGGCGTGGCCCTCTTTGATGGCGAGAACG
>Ga0307312_10000079_pt1 | contig 34565 bp, 26 predicted proteins | sample ER_DNA_202_FD_194489 | JGI IMG/M metagenome (GOLD analysis project Ga0307312, IMG submission 194489) | Bulk soil microbial communities from the East River watershed near Crested Butte, Colorado, United States - ER_DNA_202 | ecosystem: Environmental > Terrestrial > Soil > Floodplain | place... | reverse complement strand
GCGGTCCAGCATCGCCGCGCTCACGTCGGTGGCGAGAACCCGGCGGAACCTACCGGTGAGTGGTAGTGTCGCCTGACCGCTGCCCGCCGCGCAGTCCCAGGCGAGCTCATGGCGCGCGGAGAGCTCTGATATGTAGGAGAACAAGCTACCGGGATATCCTGGCCGGCATGTGGCGTAGGCCGAGGCCACCCGGGAGAAGTGGTCGGCGTATGGCTTCATCAGCGCAGCGCGCCGTGTTGCCGCAGGATATCGAGCACTGCGTCCACCGGCAGAGCCTGCACCGTGCCATGTCGCGAGCTGACCGTCGTTGCCATGAAGAGCGAGTTGTAAATCGCCTCCTCGGTCGCGTCGACGACGGCCTGGAAAATTCCGGACATGGCGTCATTGCCCAGCTCAGCAACCGATCGACGGGTTTCCCCGCTGCGGCGCCGGACGTCCGGATGGGTGGAGAACGCGATGACGTAGTCTCCCGAGCCGTTGTCGGCCACCGAGCCGGTCCGGCCAAGCCCGATAATCGCGCGCGCCGCGGCGCGGCGGAGATTCCGGTCCGAGAGCGGCGCATCGGTGGCGACGACGATCATAATCGAGCCTTTCGGGCCTTGGCTGTTCTGTCCCCCGGTCACTCCATTGCGGTGCAGCGCGCGGCCGACCGGCACGCCCATGATGTGGAGATCACCGCCGAAGTTGGTTTGCACCAACACCCCGACAGTCCATCGGCTGTCGACCGGGCCGGTCAATCGGGATGAAGTCCCGATACCACCCTTCCAGCCAAACGCGACGGTTCCGGTACCGGCCCCGACGCTTCCTTCCGCCACTGGGCCGCCGGAAGCTGCTTTGATGGCGGCGACTACATTGTCCCGCGAGATGGGCCGTTGCCGGATCGCGTTCAGCACATAGCCGTCATTGGTCTCCCCCACCACCGGGTTGATGGAGCGCACATCCTCCATCCCGGGCTGTGCGAGCAGGTACGCGACGAGCGCATCAGCCGCTTTCCATACGCAGAGCGTGCAGGTGAGCAGGATAGGAGTCTCCAACTCGCCCAGCTCGGCCACTTGGGTGCTTCCCAGGAGCTTGCCGAATCCGTTGCCGACGTAGATCGCTGCGGGCACCCGATCGAGGAATAGGTTGCCCGGATGCGGGAGGATGGCGGTGACGCCGGTGCGGATCGAGTCGCCGACGATGAGGGTCGACTGCCCCACTCGCACGCCCCTGACATCGGTGATTGCGTTGTGGGGACCGGGCTGGAGCACGCCGGGCGCGACGCCGGCCGCACGGGCACGCTGCTGCTGTGCTTCGGTGGCAGCGGCAGCAGGCCCAAGCGCTAGAGTCGCTCCCATCAACAGTGTCAGCAGGCGGGGCGATCGGCGGCTCATCACGAGGAGCGCGGCTTCTCGCGGGTTAGCTCGGTCTCGAGCCGGTCGATGAGGGCTGCTTGTGCCGGATTGATCTTCTCGCGGGCCACCCGGGGATCGAACCAGGCACAGCGGTCCACTTCGGGAAAGGTGAGCCAGCGGCCCGAGCCCCGCGGCCACTCGGTCTGCATGGTGTTGCTGGTGACAGTGGCCGGATCGGCATCTCCTTCCCAGGCCCAGGCGTGCACCAGCTTTCCGGCCTTCTGGCGCACGCTTCCCAGCGGAATGAACGGCCCCTGGGGAGACAAGCCGGTCTCTTCCTCGAATTCCCGGCAGGCAGCCGCCAGTGGATCCTCCCCTTCCTCAGCCAGACCTTTGGGAATGGTCCAGGCACCGGTGTCACGCCGTTGCCAGAACGGACCGCCGGGATGGGCCAGGAATAGCTCAAGCCCACTGATTCCCCGGCGAAAGAGAAGGATTCCCGCACTGACCTTCGGTGACTTCACCGCTTCGGTGTCACTCTCAACGCGCAGAAATAGCCGGCGGGATCGGGCAACGCCCGACTTTCGGCATCCATGGTCACTTCGAACCCAGGCTCCGCCTTCCACCAGCCCCAGAAACCTTCAGGTGATACGGCCGTGATCGTGAGGTGCTCGCCGTACCCGTCCAGGTTGGTCTGTCCCAACCGCACGTGGTCTCCAGCTAGCACCACGCCCGGATGCATCGGGTCTCGTGATCCGACGCTCGAGCGCCAGGCGCTGTCGCCGGCAGTCGGTTCCAGCCAGCCGGTCAAGTCGCGCACCGCTCCTCCCACCGCCATCGCACGGGCTGCCGAGTCGAGCGGCACCAGGTGAAGCCGGCCCGAGCTCGTCTCACCGCCGACGGGCTGGGTCCGCACCTGAATGAGGTCGTAGTCTCCCGCGAGCGCGGCAGCGCGAGAGGCCAGGGGATGCTGTGCCGAGCGGGGGACGTTCGGTCCGCAGCGTGCCGGCTCCGAAGTCGGGGGCGCACCCCTATGGCACGCGAGGAGCGCGATGGCGATCGGCTGCCAGATTCTCGGATTCAGCGCCATGGTGATGCGGGAAGGGAGGTTCGTGGAACCAGCCCGCTCGAACGTACGTTGCGGATAGGCCCGGTGCAACTGCGCAACCGCGTCCTAGCCCACGGCCTATAGCCATAGTAGCCTTATGATTGACTCCCTCGTCGTGAGCTGTTCATGACATCTCGACTCCTCGGGCGCCGTCCGTCGACGCCCGTCCGATCCGCAGAAAGCTCCAGACCCGGACAGGGCCTGCCCAGCGACATGCTTGGTCAGACCTGCAGCCGGGTCGGGATCGTGGGCCTGGTCTTCGCCACGCTGTGGGCGCTCACGATTGTCATGAACACCCTCGTCGCGCGATGGCTCGGGGAGATGGCCTTCATGCGGGACGTGTGGCCTTTCCCCGGGAATCTGGTCGCGGCTATAGGGATCATCAGCTCCCTCTTGATGACCGTGTTGGCCCGGCGTCTGAGCGGCAAGCCCGTCTTGGTGGACCTGGGGTCCGGTTATCTGGTGCTCCAGTGTATGCTGGTGTCCATCCTCAGCCAGTGGGCGCTGGTGCCGATAAGCCCCCGGATCTCCTGGGTCTGCATCCCGATCCTCTTCTATCCGGCCATCGTACCGAACACGCCGAAGAAGACTCTGGTTACCTCGCTCCTGGCCGCCTCGACGGAGCCGCTTGCTCTTGTCATCACTCATCTTCGCGGAGTTCCGCTTCACCTCAGCGCCTTCTATCTGCTCTGGGATTTCCTGCCCACCTACATCTGTGCCTTCCTGGTGGTGCTGCCGGTAAAGATCATCCACAACCTGGGACAGCAGGTGCGCCGCGCCCGGGAGCTGGGTAGCTACCGGCTGGAGGAACCGTTGGGTAAGGGAGGGATGGGCGAAGTGTTTCGGGCAACGCACCAGATGCTGGCACGTCCGGCCGCGGTGAAGCTGATCCGATCCGAGATCCTCGGCTCCAGCACGCCCGCCGCCGCCCGGGTGATCACCGAGCGATTCCGCCGCGAAGCCGATGCCGCCGCATCGCTCCGATCCCCGCACACCATCAGCCTCTATGATTTCGGGGTAGCCCAGGACGGAACCTTTTTCCTGGTCATGGAGCTCCTGGATGGACTGGACCTGGAGACGCTGGTCGAGCGGTTCGGACCACTCGAGCCGGAGCGTGCCGTATACCTGCTGCGCCAGGCATGCGATTCCCTGGCCGAAGCGCACGCGCGCGGTTTAGTGCACCGCGACATCAAGCCCTCGAACATCTTCACCTGCCGGATGGGACTAGAGGTCGACTTCGTGAAGGTGCTGGACTTTGGCCTGGTGAAGGCGATCGGGGACGGAGACCAGCAGTCGACGCTGCTGACGGCGCCGGACAGCACCACGGGCACTCCGGCCTATATCGCGCCCGAAATGGTTCGCGGCGATGGGGTGGCAGATCACCGGGTGGATATCTACACACTGGGCTGCGTTGGGTACTGGCTCCTGACCGGACGTCTGGTCTTCCAGGCGCCCACCGCTATTCAGATGATGTATCAGCATGCCAACGCCATACCGGTTCCACCGTCACACCAGAGCGAGCTGGAGATCCCTGCGGCGCTCGACAACGCCATCCTTGCGTGCCTGGCCAAGCACCCGGAAGACCGACCCCAGAACGCGACCGAGCTGTCCCGGCTGCTGGCGGCGGCGGTTCCTGGCGAGAGCTGGAGCGAGGAACGCGCCCACCGCTGGTGGGAGCGCCACCACCCGCAGCCCAACTGGGTACAGCCGGTCGAGTCCGATCATCGGATGCTGACCAAGACCGTGGAAGAACTGTGGGCGCCAGGAGAGACCCCTGCGCCCGCGTTGGATTCCGCTCGGCTCTAAACACGCCGGGATTCTCCAAGGCGTTCGTCGAATGACGGCAAGCAGCGAGCTGGCACCGCGGAGAGCCGACCGGGCCGGAGTCCTGGACCGTGCCCTGCGTCTCTTTGCCGACGTTCAAGCGGGAGAAGGCGCAACCGTCCTACTCCTCGCGCTCAACGTCTTCCTCCTCTTCACCGCCTATTACGTCATCAAGCCAATCCGGGAGGCGCTCATCCTGTCGGGCGGGGGCGCTGAAGTGAAGTCCTACGCGGCGGCAGGCCAGGCCCTGCTCCTTCTCGCGCTGGTGCCTGCCTACGGCGCGCTGGCCGACCGACTCCCCCGGCGCGCATTGCTCAACACTGTCACCGCGTTCTTCGTCCTCTGCCTGGTCGCATTCTACGGCCTCACCCGGGCCAACGTCGCAGTTGGAGTCGTGTTCTTCCTCTGGGTGGGGATTTTCAACCTGATGATCGTGGCGCAGTTCTGGTCCTTCGCCAACGACGTCTATACCAAGGAGCAGGGCGAGCGTCTCTTCGCCATTGTCGCCTTCGGCGGATCGCTCGGAGCGGTGGTGGGAAGCGTGGTTACCGGCCGGCTCATCCCACTGGTCGGGGTGGCTGAGCTGCTGCTGGTGGCGGCAGGCCTGCTCATACTGGCCGTCATGATCAGCAACGTGGTGGACGCCCGGGAGCGCGCGCGTCACGAGAACCACCTGCCGATGCACCTGACGACGGCGGAGATGCCGGCCGCCACCGGCGAGTACCAGGTGGCGATGGTCGAGGACATGCAGAAGCTCACCGTCTCGCTGCCCGGCACCGGCCCGGCGACCCGCCGGGGAACCTTCCGGCTGGTCTTCGCCGACCGTTACCTGCTGCTCATCGCCCTGCTCATGCTGGTCCTCAACTGGGTGAACACCACCGGCGAATACATCCTGGGCCGCACTGTGGCTGGTGCAGCCGCGGCGGCAGTGGCGGCGGGAGCATCCGGAGGTCTCTCAGTCCAGGAGTACATCGGCCGCTTCTACTCTCAATTCTTCTTCGCGGTCAACCTGGTAGGGCTTCTGGTCCAGCTCTTTCTCGTGTCTCGGATCCTCAAGTATTTCGGGGTGAAGGTGGCCGTGGTGGTGCTGCCAGTGATCGCCCTCACCGGGTACGCGATTCTCGCCTTCGCCCCGATCCTGGCCCTGGTGCGGGCGGTGAAGATCGCCGAGAACGCCACCGACTACTCGATCCAGAACACCGTGCGCAACGTGCTCTTTCTCCCCACCAATCGCGATCAGAAGTACAAGGCCAAACAGGCCATCGACTCGTTCTTCGTGCGGGCTGGAGACGTGTTGTCCGCGGTGCTGGTGTTCACGGGCACCACGCTGCTCGGCTTCGGGACCGCCGGCTTTGCCCGGGTGAATCTGGTGCTTGCGGCCGGGTGGCTGCTCCTGGCCCTAGCGATCGGGCGGGAATACGCCCGGAAGTCGAGGGGGCTCCCCGGCTCGGCGTTCAGCCGGTGAGCCTGCGATCTCAGGTCTGGCGCGCGTCGGCGCTGCTTTGCGTTCTAGCCTGCGCCGGGACTCCGCCGCCCACGCCGGCGCCGGTGCCCGTCCTCCCGCCGGACGAGGTCGAGGCCAGCCTCTACCTCATCGGCGACGCGGGCGACCCCGATCCTCGCGGCGAGCCGGTGCTCGAGGCCCTGCGACAAGACCTGGCCTCGTCCCAGGCCGACCGGGTAGTGGTCTTCCTGGGCGACAACGTCTATCCGCGCGGACTCCCGGCTCCGGGACAGCCGGATCGGGCGGAGGCGGAGCGGCGGCTCTCGGCGCAGGTGGAAACGGTCAGGGAGGCGGGAGCGACCGGCTTCTTCGTTCCGGGTAATCATGATTGGGCGCGATACGGCAAGGACGGTTGGGAGTCGATTCGACGGCAGGAAGCGTTCATAGATTCCGCGGGAAGGGGTGTGGCCCGGCTCCGTCCCGGCGGTGGATGCCCCGGGCCGAGCGTAGTTGACCTGGGACGGCGCCTTCGGCTGGTGCTGCTCGACACCCAGTGGTGGCTCCACGGCGGGCCCAAGCCGACCGACCCGAGCTCGGATTGCCCTGAGGATGCCGAATCGGAAGTGGTGGATTCGTTGCACGCAGCCGTCGCGGGAGCGGGAGAGCGGCTGGTGGTCGTCGCGGCCCATCACCCCCTGGCGTCGGGTGGAGTTCACGGCGGGCATTTCGGGTGGAAGGACCATGTCTTCCCCCTCAGGAACGTTGCCCCCTGGCTCTGGCTGCCTTTGCCGCTGGTGGGCTCGCTCTATCCCGTGATCCGGAGCCGGGGTATTTCAAGCCAAGACATGTCATCGCGCGCGTATCGCCGGCTGATTCGGGCCTTTCGCCGTGCGTTCGCCGAGGCACCGCCCGGCCTGTACGCAGCGGGACATGAGCACAACCTCGAGGTAATCAGTCGGGCGGGAGTGCCGCTCGAGCTGGTGAGCGGCGGCGGCATCTACGGGCACAGCGGGCGAGCAGCCCGCATTCAGGGAAGCTTGTTCGCCCGGAAGGCGAGCGGCTTTGCCCGGCTGGATGTCCCCCGTTCCGGTCCCGCCAGGTTGGCGGTGCTGGAGGTCGATCGTGCCGGACACAGCCATGAAGTCTTTTCGACTTGGGTGGAGTGAACACCATGAACCCACTGAGAGCTCTGTTGGTCGGTCTGGCGGCCGCGTGGCTCACGCCGGCCGAGCTCAACGCGCAGCAACGCGACTCATCTGCGCAGCACGACACGCTTCAGGCGCCCGGGCCGCGATACCGAGCCGGCGGATTGCACAGCCTGCTGCTCGGAAGAGAGTACCGCTCGCTCTGGGCCACCCCGATCACCGTGCCGGTGCTCGATCCCCGCACTTTCGTGGGTGGACTCCGGCCCATATCGAAGGGTGGCGGGCAGCAAACCAAGTCACTGCGCCTGGCAGCAGCCGACGGCCGCGAGTTCTTCTTCCGCTCTGTGGACAAAGACCCGTCCGCAGCGCTGCCCCCCGAGCTACGCAGCACCGTGGCCAAGAGCGTGGTACGGGACCAGACCAGCTCCGCCTTCCCCACTGGACCGCTCGTGGTCGACCGACTCCTCACCGCAGCCGGCATCCTCCACGCCAACTCTCGCCTCGTGGTGCTCCCGCGCACTGGGCTCGGCGATTTCGACGCCGACTTCGGCGGGATCATGGGTTTTCTGGAGGATCGGATTGGTGGGCCGACCGCCCCGCTGGCACACTGGGGTGGCGCCACGGAAATCATCGACAGCGACAGCCTTTTTGAGCGGGTGCAGCGGAGTCCCGAGGACCGGGTGGATACCCGTGCGCTCCTCACCGCACGACTGTTCGATCTCTTGATCGGCGACTGGGATCGCCACGCCGATCAATGGAGATGGGCCAGGTTCGGCACCACGCTGCCGCGACGCTGGGTCCCTATCCCACTCGATCGCGATCAGGCCTTCGTCAAATACGACGGCGTGCTCTTGAGCATTGCCCGGCAGAGCGCTCCCCAGCTGATAAACTTCGGCCCCAAGTATCCCTACATCCCGGGCGCCACGTGGAATGGACGCGACCTCGATCGCCGATTCCTCAGCGAAGTCGAGTGGCCCGTGTGGCAATCGGTGGTCGGCTCGCTTCAAGCGACACTCACCGACACCGTTATTGATGACGCGGTGCGCGCCCTCCCACCACAGCACTACGCTCTCAAGGGCCGGGCACTCGCCGCTGCCCTGCGTTCCCGCCGCGACCACCTGCTCCAGGCGGCCGAACGCTTCTACCGGCAGCTGGGGAAACAGGTGGACGTTCACGCCACCGATGCCGGCGACCGCGCGCGGCTCACCCGAGAGCCCGGCGGTGAAGTGGAGGTGACCCTGAGCAGCGACTCCGCGGAGGGCGAGCCCTATTTTCGCCGGCGGTTCGACCCGGCGGTCACCCGGGAGGTCCGGCTGTTTCTCGATGGCGGAGACGACGACGCCGTGGTAAGCGGCAAGTCGGGCGGCGGCCCGCTACTACGGATCCTGGGAGGTGAGGGCCGGGACACCTTGGTAGACTCTACCGGCGGTGGCCGTGAGCGCTTCTACGACGATCCCGACGGACCGGCTCGAGTCCAGGGCTCGGGCGCCGGCGTCGATCGCCGCCCCTATGTTGCACCGCGGAAGGGTCCCAAGGCTATGCCGCCGCGCGATTGGGGGAGCCGCTGGACGGCGAGCACTCAGGCGAGCTACGGACCGGATATCGGCTTCTTCCTCGGTGGCGGGCGCACGCTCAAGGTCTACGGCTTCAGGAAGGATCCTTACTCCAGCCGCCACCGCTTCCGGGCAGGCTTCGCTTCCGGCCCCAAGACCTATCGGGTGGATTACCTGGGGCAGTTCCGCCGGGAGAACTCCTCCAGCTACGCCGAGGTTCTGCTTCGCGCGTCAGGGATAGACGTGACCAGCTTTCACGGGTTCGGCAACGAGATTGCCGCGCCCCGCGACAACGAGTTCTACCGAATAACTCAGGATGCATTCGGCCTCTACCCGTCTCTCGTGTTCGGTCTCGACGGACGAACCACCATTCGGGTCGGGCCCGAACTCAAATACGCGTCCACCGACCGGCGTCCTGGTCGCTTCCTCTTCACCCTCGGCGACCCGTACGGAAGCGGCAATTTCGGCGAGATCGGAGGCGGCATTACCCTGCTGCACGACAGCCGGGACCACCCCTCCGCCGCAACTCGCGGACTCCTGTTGGAGCTCGGCGGCAACCTCTATCCCGCGGTATGGGACGTCGACAGCACCTTCGGAACAGTCGAGGGGGTGGCCGCGACTTATCTCACCCCGCACCTCCCACTCGACCCCACGCTCTCGGTCCGCATCGGCGGAAAAAAAGTTTGGGGGCACTACCCCTTCTTCGAATCCGCTTTCATCGGTGGGCCTTCCACCGTACGACTGGGAAAGGTCAACCGGTACGCGGGTGACGCATCCGCCTACGGCTCGGTAGAGTTGCGTCTCTCGCTCGCGCGCCTCGTCCTGGTCCTACCGGCCGACTTTGGGGTGTTCGGACTAGGTGATGTGGGGCGGGTATTTCTCGCGGGCGAGTCATCGGACCGCTGGCACGCGGCCGGCGGCGGTGGTGTCTGGGTCGCGTTCTTGGACCGCGCATTCACCTTTTCGATAGCCGTGGCAAAAGGAGAAGAGCGAACCGGCCTCTATCTTCAGGCAGGCTTCGGGTACTAAATGCGTCTTGCGGGTCTTCGTTCCACCGCAGATCGACGGGCAGCCACCGCCGCGGCAGCGGCTAGCACGGTCATCATCGCCTTCCAGCTCGCCGGCAAATCCACCCGGGACGCGCTCCTGCTCTCGACCTTCGGTGTGGCGGCGCTCCCCCCGATGGTCATCGCGGCCGCGCTGCTCTCCATGGTTCTGACTCTCGGTCTGGCTCGGGTCATGGCCCGGATGCGACCGGCCCGCGTCGTGCCCCGGCTATTTCTGTGGAGCGCCGTACTACTCATCGCGGAGTGGATGTTAACCGCGGAGTCCAGACCGGCAGCGGCCATTCTGGTTTACCTCCACCTCACCGGCCTCGGCGCGCTCCTCGTCTCCGGCTTCTGGGCGATTGTAAACGAGCGCTTCGACCCGAGCACCGCCAGGCGCACTATCGGGGAGATCACGGCCGGCGGCTCCCTGGGCGGTTTGCTCGGCGGGCTCCTGCCGGAGCGAGTCGGCGCGGTGCTTCCGCTCACCGCGATGCTTCCGATTCTGGCCGGCCTGCAACTGCTCGCGGCAGGACTGGTCCTGGGCGTGGAGCACGGCGCTCCGCCTGAGAGCGCCACCCCCGAGCCGGCGCAGGGCACCGAGCCGCCGCTCTCCGCGGCCCGGATCCTGAGAAACTCGTCATACCTGATAGGTCTCGCTCTGCTGGTGGCCTTCACCTCCACGGCGGAGGGCGTGCTGGACTACGTGTTCAAGGCACGCGCCACGGTGACGGCCACCAGCGGCGAGCAGCTGCTCCGCTTCTTCGCGGCGTTCTACACCACGACGGCCCTGCTCGGGATCTTTATTCAGGTGAGCTTGCTTCGGCGACTGCTGGGCAGGCTCGGCATCGCGCGTAGTGTCGCCCTGCTCCCTGCCGGCGTGTCCGTCGGCGCGGTGAGCGCGTTTCTCATACCGGGGGTGACATCGGTGGTGGTGGCGCGGGGTGTCGAGGTTGTTCTCCGCAGCTCGCTCTTCCGTGCTGGCTACGAACTGCTCTTCACGCCGATCGCACCGCAAGAAAAGCGCGCCACCAAACTGCTGCTCGACGTCGGAGCGGCCCGAGTGGGAGATGTGGCGGGCGGCGTCCTCATCCTCGGCGCGCTGGCGGTTGCCGGCGCTGCCGCCGGCCAGGTGCTGCTCGTGCTGACGTTTGGGCTGTCGGTTGCCGCCCTCCTCGTCGCCCGCCGGCTGCACCGGGGATACGTGGGCGCGCTCGAGGGAAGCCTGCAGCGTCGTGCGGGACACCTGCCGGATCCGATGCAGGACGACGCCGGCGCATTGCTCCAGACCGTGGGAGCGTTCGATCTGAGCGGCATCCGGACCCGGGTCTTTGGCGTCCTGAGCCCGGAGAGCACGGCCGAGCGTTCCGCACCGGCGGCGCCGAGCCGGACGGAGACGCTACTTGACCGGGCGATCAGAACAGGAAACGCGCGCGAGGTTAGAGATGCACTCGCGGCCCATCCGCTGAATTACGATCAAGTGGAGACGGTCATCCAGCTCCTGGCCTGGAATGACGCGGCCCCGGATGCCATCCGCGCACTCAGCGATGTGGCGGGAAGCAACACGCGCGTGTTGTTGCGGCATTTGCTCGATCCGGAGGAGGACTTCGCCATTCGGCGCCGCCTCATCAACGCTCTGGCCGCCTGCCGCACGGTCGAGGTGTTCAACGGAGTCTTCGATGCCTTGCAGGACCGGCGTTTCGAGGTGCGCTACCGTGCTGGCCGTGCACTGATCCCGATGGCAGAAGATATTCCGGGCCTCCGGGTGGATCGCGAGCGGGTCTTCGGCCTGGTTCAAAGCGAGATGGCGGTGGACCGAGGGATCTGGGAGACCCGGCAGCTCATCGACCTGCCCGACGACGAAGCCTCGCCCATGGAGGCGGAGTTACTCCGCGATCGCGCAAACCGGAGCCTCGAGCACCTCTTCACCCTGCTCTCGCTGATCCTACCGCGGCAGACGCTCCGGCTGGCCTTTCATGCTCTTCACACCGATGATCCGCAGCTCCGCGGCACGGCGCTCGAGTATCTCGAGACAGTATTGCCGGAGTCTATCCGGGGAAGGCTCTGGGCCCTGCTGGAGACGGGCGACCTACAGCCTCGGGCGCGCGGCACTCCTGACCAGGCAGTCCGGGATCTCCTCGCTTCGCGAGAAACCATCGGGCTCGCGCTGGCCGAGGCGCGTCGCCGGGCCCTCGCGCCCCAGGAGAAGTCATAGCAGCGACACGCTAAAACAGGACTCTTGGTCCTTGTGCTTCGGGCTTTGTTCGGGTAGCGTTCGGCTACCGCCACCCGGGGGAGCCATGAAAAGCCAGAGCCTGGAGCAGAAGCTCGATCTATTAATGTCGCTCGCCGCGGATGATCGAGAAGGGCTGCCGCCGCGCCTCCGTCACACGAACGACGTCGGCGCACTCCGCCCGCTCAACATTCGCAACTTGCGCCCCAGCCCCGGTACGCGGATGTCGCTCCTCCGCATCCTCATGACCAATGCCTGCAGCTACAACTGCCACTACTGCCCGATGCGGCGGGACCGACCGATGCCACGGACGCTGCTCAAGCCCGAGGAGCTAGTCCGCATCTTCCTGGAGGCCCGTCGCCGGGGGTGGTGCCAGGGATTGTTTATCACCACGGGCATCCCCGGCCGTCCCACCAGGATCATGGACGACCTCATTCAGGTACTCGAGCTGCTGCGGGAACGGCATCGATTCGGCGGCTACATCCACGTGAAGCTGGTGGCCGGATCGGAAACGTCGCAGATCGACCGGCTCACTGCCCTGGCCAGCCGGGTTTCACTCAACTTCGAGGCGCCGTGTGGCAAGAGCCTGGCGCAGATTGCGCCGGAGAAGAGCTTCGCCACCACGCTCCACGATTTCGAGCGGGTTCGAAAGCTAGTGGTCCTCGAGCGCGAGGCGCAGGCCCACGGGAAGCCGAAGGACCCGCTACAACCCGGAGGCGCCTCCGGCATGACCATCCAATTCGTGGTCGGCGCTACCCCAGACACCGACCGCTCGCTGCTGGACACCATCACCAAGCTCAAGACCGGCGGCGGCGTGCACCACCCTCATTTCAGCGCATTCCGGCCCATCAGCGATACCCCGCTGGAAAGCGCCCCGGCCTCCCCGGCACTGCGCGAGCACCGGCTTTATCAGGCGGCCTATCTACTGGGAGAATACGGATTCGGACCGGAGGAGGTCGTCTACGAGCCGAGCGGAAATCTTCCGCTTGCCGTCGACCCCAAAAGTGCGTGGGCGCTGGCGCACCCCGAGCAGTTTCCGATCGAAGTCGGCATGGCATCGTACGAAGAGCTGGTGCGGGTTCCGGGCATCGGACCCCTGGCCGCGCGCCGGATCGTGGCCGTGCGAGGCTCGACTGCCCTCCGTGGCCTGGCCGATCTTCGGAAGCTCGGCGTGGTCACCACCCGAGCCGGAGGCTTCCTGACGCTACGTGGGCGGCGGCTCCAGACCACCCGCTGGACCGAGCAGCTCGGCTTCTGGGCCCCGGAGGATGAGGTCGGGACCCACCACTTGGTCTATCAAGTGAGTCCCGGCACCTTCCGGTGAACTCGAGAGGTTGATCTAGCGGAAGTGTCCCCTCAGGCTCCTCACCACCTGGGACCGCGGAATCGCAGAATCGGTTCGACAGCCTCGCGCCAAGCGCTGTATGTCTTTGCCTCATCGAACAGTTCGTCCTGCTTCGGCACCCGCCGCAGCACAATGTGGATGACCGCTGGCTCGACCGCCGGTCTCAGTTGATCCGATCTGCCCAACCTGCCCTCCAGTGCCGTATTCCCTAACCGCCCCGTAAACCCAAACAGATCTCGTGACGGAACCGGCGCCGCTGAGCCGGCAATGTTCGTCATGCCCGTGGTCAACTTGGCCGCGAAGCTCAGCGCACCGGAGGGGCTGTGGCGGACGTCGGTTAGCAGACCGGTCGGGGTATCGCCCGCAAGACCCTCGGAGCTTTCGAACAGTCCGAAGATGCAGCCGCCGGCGCGCCACAGCATCACTGCGTGGCCGTAAGCATGCTCTTCGGTGTACCGGATGTCTGAAAATCTGCCGATCGACTGGATGCGGGCGGTATCAGGAATTGTGCGACAGGATGCCTGGGAAGGTGACACCAGGGCGAGAGCGACCACAAGGAAGATCATCAGTCATCCGGCTGATGCTTGTCCCACCACTCTCGAGCTCGCTCTTCGGTCCATGCCCTTGCGCTCTCGATCTCCATGAGGCGGCGCGACAGCTCCCTCGCCGACTGCGGTCGCTGGGCCGGATCCTTGGCCAGACACGAGAGAACCAGATTGTCGAGCGCCGGCGGGATCGGCAGCTCCGCCAAGGTGGAGGGCGGGCGCGGCGGGGTGTTGATATGATGCACGAGATAGCCCATCGGCGTGTCCGCGGTAAAGACGAGCCGACCGGTGAGCAACCAGTAGGCAACGCAACCGGTGGCGTAGATGTCCACTCGGGCATCGACGTCGGCCCGTCCCATGGCCTGCTCCGGGGCGATGAACGCAGGAGTGCCATGCACCATGTTTTCCCTGGTGAGAGCGGGACCGGCCTCCTTCGGCTCATCGAACGCCTTCACCAGGCCGAAGTCCAGCACCTTCACGAAGTCGCAGTCCTCACCGTAGCGGCAAAGGAAGATGTTAGCCGGCTTGATGTCGCGATGGATCAGCCCGCACGACTCGGCCTCGGAGAGTGAGTGGCAGATCTGAGTGAGCAGGTAGACGGCTCGTTCGGCGGGCACCGGACCGAAGCGCCGCACCAGGGTGTCGGCATCGAGTCCCTCCAATAACTCCATCACATAGTAGAACGAGCCGTTGTCGGCCACGCCGAAGTCAAACAGGTCCACAGTATGCGGCGAGCGGAGGCGAGCGATGACCTGGGCCTCGCGCTCGAACCGGCTCATCGATTCTTTGGAGATAGCTGCCCCTCCGTTGCCCGCTCCCGTCGGCCGGATGAGCTTGATGGCCGCTGGACGAGCCAGCATGCGATGCCGGGCTCGCCAGACCTCGCCCATGCCTCCCTGCCCCAGCCGCTCCTCCAGCCGATAACTCCCCAGCTCGCGCGCGGCCGCCACCTCCCGGCCCAGCCGGTAGACGACCCGGGCCCCCATGTAGGCAAACGCGACACCCAACAAAGGACCAACGACCGCTCGGAAGTAGTCATCGCCTCCGGCGGTCACTTTGCCCGAGCTGTCCAGGATGTACAGCGCCAACGGCGACATCGCGCCGGCGATCAGGGCAGCCGCGAGCATGCGGCGCGGAGGGCCCGGCATAATCAAGGGGAAGATGGCGATAACCATAGGCACCCAGGTGATGGGAGGCAGGTGCCCCGTCTGCAAGTACCACTGCCAGAAAATCGTGACCGATATCTGGAAGCAGATGACGATCTCATAGATCAGACCCACGGTATGGAGCCGGGACGGCGAGACGGAACTGCCGCGCGCCACCCACCATATGCCGGCGGAGGCAATGGCCAAGGCCAGGTCGGCCAACATGAACCCGACGTTTTCCACAACCACCGGGACCCCGCTTAGCGCGCCGATTGTCCAGCCGACAAGGTAAAGAAGGGGATCGAAGGCGAAGGCAATGAAGAGGAGCAAGGCAAGGATGCCCACCCGGGAGCGCACCTGCTCCATCAGATCCGGTGGAAGGGACGCCGAGATGCCCTTGGAGTCCTGGGGACGCGCCTCAGGCGGTAAAAGGGTAACGTGCTCCTGCAAGCCGATGCCCCGGGAAGATGAGATCAGGTGGTGCGGGTTGAGAGGAAGATACAACCTCCGCGCGGTTCGCCCTATCAAATCCGATCCGGCGGGGCGTGGGGCTCCGCTGCTCATCCCCGGAGAACCAACCATGATCGGACGACTCTCGTTAGCCTCGCTTGCGGTCCTGCTCTTCCTATCCTGGTGGCCACTCGTCCCGCTGCAGGCTCAAGGAAAACAGGAGGAGGAATACGATGATCCCGACCCGTGGACCGGCTTCAAGGACACCAGGAACGGGCCCGACTCCGCCACAGTAGCGCGATTCCTCGCGGCACTTGCGGCCAGCGATACCGTGGTCTGCCAATTCGCCGTCCGCTCGGTGGGAAACAATTGGGGCTGGGATGGATCTGGGGACGAAATGCTGGAGACCGGTGCGGCGGAACTGGGCGCGCACCAGGCACTCAGCCATCGGGTGACCGATCCTCGCGCGCTGGCTGTGCTCTCCGAAGCACTGGGAGACCGGAAGCCTTGCCTCCGCCACGCGGCCGCACGCATGCTTGGCAACAGCGAACAGGCAGAGGCGGTGAGCCTGCTCCGGGCTGCGCTTCGGAGCTCGGACCCGCGCACCCGCGAAGCCGGCGCCTTGGGCCTTGCAGACGCGGAGGATCCGGCGGCTCTGCACGATCTGACCCGCGCACTGGAGGACACCGAACCCGCCGTAGCGCGTATGGCCGCGCATGCGCTCGGCGAGCTGGAGGATGCCCGTGCGGTGAAGCCATTGGGCCGGCTGCTCCGGGCAAAAGACGCGAAGTCGCGGGCCACCGCTGCCCGCGCGCTGGGAGACATCGAGGACATCAGGGCGGTTGAAGCTCTCACCCCGCTGGTCCGCGACCCCGACCTGCCGGTGCGCGTTGCCACGATCGAGGCGCTCGGCGACATCGAAGATTACCGGGCCGGCCGCGTGCTCACCGAAGCGCTGAGCGACAAGGATCTCACGGTCCGCCGCGCCGCTGCCAAGGCGCTGGGCGACGTCGAGTACCGGGATGCGGCGAGCGCTCTGGCACACGCCATCGACGATCGTGACCCAGTCGTTCGGCGGTTGGCTGCCGAGGCCTTGGGTGAGCAAGATGGCGTGAAGCACGCCCCGCCCCGGCTGGTCGCCGCCCTCAAGGACTCGGATCCAATTCTGGCGACTATAGCAGCGAAAGCGCTCGGCGAGATCAGCGACACTACGACGGTCCCAGCACTCGCCGCCGCTTATGCCAGCCTCGATCCCCACCTCCGCTTCGCGGTGATCAAAGCCCTCGCCGACATGGACGACAGCCGCGTCACTGTCACGCTCACGCTCGCCAAAAAGGATCGCGATCGCATCGTCCGGCACACGGCAGCGGAGGCGCTGAAGGACCGGGAGGACGACGAAGACTGAGGGCGGGACTGGCGGTATGCCTGCGGGGTAGGTATAACTTTCCGCTTCGCCCGACCCCTGCTCCAACTTCACTGCGTCCTCAGGAGTATGCGATGTGCCCGTGCGCATAGGCCACCTGATCCTCGCCGCAGCAGTTCCTCTTACAGCCTGTGCTTCCCAGAAGGCCGAGACGACGGCTCAGCCAGTCCGTCGCCGGCCGGCCCCGTCTGCGACGGCGCGCTCGGACCAGGACCGGCGGATCGCCCGGCTCGAGCTGTCGCTGATGGACAAGGAAGCACAGGTGGATGATCTCCAGGCCCGTCTGGATGCGGCGAGGGAGGAAGTCGTGCGGGCCATGGCCAAACTCCAAACCCTGGCCACCCGCGCCGAGGCGGCTTCCGGCATAGCCGAAGCGGAGCTCGCCCTCCAGCCATTGAGGGTGGCCGCTCCGCAATCCTCCCCCGAGGCCGGGCAGGCCAGGCGGCTGCTGAAGGACAGCTCGGACGAGTTCGGCAAGGAGAACTACGGCGGCGCGCTCTACCTGGCCAACCAGGCCAAGACCATGGCGGCGGCCGGACGCGGACGATTGGCGGGTGGTGAGCGGGTGCCCGAGCGGCCCGGGGAGACAGCGTTCGGGCTACCGATTCCGCTCAAGGCGGTGAGCGGTGGAAATGTTCGTGAGGGACCGGGGCTTGGCGCACGCGTGCTGTTTTCGGTACAAGCGGGAGATTCCCTGACCGGCTATTCCTACGTGGACGAGTGGATTCGGATCAGCGACGGCGAAGGCCGTGGAGGATGGATCTTTCGCAACCTCATCGAACGGCGCTAGCTAGGGCTTCTGCTCCTTGATCCGAGTGCGGTTCGGACCGGCCCGCTCGATCCGGTTCCGGCCGGCGCGTTTGGCGGCATAGAGCGCCTCGTCGGCCCGCGAGATCACCGCCTCCGCCGAATGCCCGTGCACCGGGAACTCGGCCATGCCGATGCTGATGGTGATCTTTCGGCCGGGGAACTCCTCGGCGGCCACTCGGGCCCGGATGCGCTCCGCCACCTGCAGGGCACCCTCTCCCACCGTGTCGGTCAGCAGCACAGCGAACTCCTCTCCACCGTAGCGGGCGGTGCAGTCTACCGCGCGGATCGAGCTGAGCAGGATGCTCGCCACCTTCCGCAGAACCTCGTCACCGGCCGGGTGACCGAAGGCGTCGTTGTACTTCTTGAACTCATCCACGTCGGCCATGAGCACGGTAAAGGAGCACTTCTCCCGGTAGGAGCGTAGCAGTTCATCCGAGAGTCGGTCAGTGAGATACCGGCGGTTGTGCAGGCCGGTGAGCGCGTCCACGGTGGACAAGTGTTCCAGCTCTTCGTTCTGCCTGCGGAGCTGCTCGTTCACGGCGTCGAGCTCCTGGCGTCCATGGCGGAGCCGCTCGACCATGTGATTGAAGACGAGCGTCAAGTCGCCCACTTCGCCCTTGGCCGCGGGAAGGTCTACCGCCAAATCGCCGTTGGCCACCTCGGCCGCGCCCTTGGTCAAGCGCTCGAGCGGGCGGACGATGAGAACACCGAGACGATAGGCAACCGCGCTGACGCCGAGCAGCAACCCGCCGACGATCAGCAGCGTCATGTTCCGGAACCGCAGTACCTGCCAGTACGCCGTGTCGGCCGGGATCTCGGCCAGGATCGCCCACCGGACCCGCGGGACCCGCTTGAGGCTGCCGACCACATCGGTGCCGGCGACGCTCTCGTAGCTGACGACGGTTCCCTCACGAGCCTTCAGCTTGTCCAGTACCTTCTGCTTCAGCTTGCTTCGCATCAGCTGCGCCGAGCCGCTCTGCGACCCTGCGATCAGGGAGCCTTCGGTGGTCATGAGGTACATCTGACCCGACGTGCTGGGCGCGAAGGCCCTGAGACCCTCCTCCGCGCCACGCAGGTTGAGCCGGGCCGCGAGGGCGCCGACCATTCTGCCATCGGCCCGCTGAACCGGTACCGCCACCAGCAGAATCCCCTTCCCGAGCGACTCGTCCCAGGTGGCGTCACCGATCAGCGCATCGCTGGTGCTCAGCTCCTTGGCCCAGTTACCGGGTAACCGGAGGGGATGGACCTGGTTCGCGCTGGTGCCCACCATCTGGCCCTGTGCGTCCACCACTACCAGCTCCTCGTAGTCGGTGAGCCGCTCGCGAACGGAGTTGAGGTAGTCGTTGAGCCGGCCGCGATGGGAGGAGCGCTCGGCGCCCCGGACCAGATTTTCGGTGACTTCATACGAGCTGGCAAATACACGGAGGTCGTAGTGGCGCTCTTTGAGCCAGACATCCATCTCGCGCGCGCTCTGGGAGCTCGCACTGAGGAGCTCCTGCGAGATCTTCTCCTCCAGCGCCTTCCGGTTCTGTGAATACGAGACCCAGGCGGTGATTCCGGTCGGGATCAGCGTGACGAGGATGGCAAATACGAGGATTTTGCTCCGGACTGTGTCCAGACGCAGGATGCGGCGATTGGAGATAATGTGCGTGATGCTGCTCAACCGCACCCCCGGGGACAGACAACAGCTTTGCCAGAAACGAGATAGTACGGGTCGATTGGGCGACAGGAGCAGGTACTAGGCCATAGACTTAAACCCAATGTCTCCAAGATCATGGCTCACGGACGGGTAACCCGTTGTCTGGCAGATTCCCTGAGTTTCACCGGTTCTGAGTCGGATGCTGAGAGGAGGCAAAGTCACAGCCACCGGAGCATCCGCGAGTGGACGAACCCCCAAATGACCATCAGGCCCAGAAAGGCGACCACTGCAACGAACCCGTATTGCGAATCGCTCGGCGGGAATAGATGAACGAAATTCATGCCGTAAATGCTGGCGACGAAGTTGGGCACCAGGATGATCACAGTAATGGCCGTCAGCCGCTGCATGATCTTGGCCAGCCGATTAAAGGCATAGAAGACGTGGGTGTCGAGCGCGGCCCCCAGGAGATCGCGATATGTGTCCAGCTCGGCCAGCACGTGGACGGCATGGTCCTGCACGTCGGCATAATAGGGCCGGAGCACGTCAGGGATCATGCGTTCGCGGCGAAGCACCTCCTCCAGTACATGGGTCGTGGGCGAGAGGAGCGGAGGCACCCGTAGCAGCTCTTTCCGTAGCCGGAACAGATCGGCGGCCGCTCCTTCTTCACCTTGGAGAATCGCCTCCTCGATGCCCGCGATCCGCTCCCGGACCCGGTCCTGCACTACGAAGTAGCCATCCACCAGGCTCTCGAACAGGGTATACACCAGACAGGCGACACCGTGGGATTCCCGCTGCTCATTTCGCTCCCAGCGCCGTCGGGTCTCATCGAGCACCGAGAGGACGGCAGTGGGTCTTCGGTGGATCGTCACCAGGTAATTCTCACCCCAGAACAGGTTCAGCTCTCGAGGCACAAACGCATTGCCGGCGTGCTCTGCGGCATAGATCACGATGAAATAGTAGCCGGCGTAGGCGTCACACCGGGGCCGCTCGTGCGGCCGGGTGACATCCTCCAGCGCCAGCTCGTGAAAGCCGAACGCCCGCCGCAGCAGCGCGACTTCGGCTTCACTGGGATCACTGATGTCGAGCCAGAGCTGGCGGGAGCGGTCAGCCAGCAGCTCGGTGAGGCGGTCGACGGGGACCTCCGCCGGCAGGTTTCGATCACAGGACTCGACAATGAGTCTCATGGTGCCCATGGTGCCTCCGCGTGGCTTCGTTGGGTGAACCTCAAGTTTGCAGTGTCCGGGGGAAATGCGCACTACCGGGCCAGTGGCGCCTCGAGGCCCAACCTCCTAGCTTCTTGGCACCCCCGACCTCGAACCACGAGCACCCGCATGCCAATGCGAGGACTATCCGTGGCGCTGCTGCTCAGCACCGCGACGGCGGCCGCCGCTCAATCCGCAGGTAGTTTCGAGGTCAACGGCTTCGGCCGATACACCCGGTTTGATGACACATTGCGGATTCAGGAGGAGGCCGGCGGAGGCGGGTCATTGGCCTTCTTCCCTTTGAAGAACGTTGCGGTCGAAGGCGAGGGCGCCTACACCAGGACCCACAGCAACGTCACCGGCAATCCGGTCTCCAACATCCCACTTCGCGCCCGACTCACCTATCACATTCCGATTGGCGGTTACTCGTCTTCCGTGCGGTTCGGCGTCGGTTACGTCCGGAACCTCTACCGCAAGAGCGTGAACTTCGACGACAACGGTTTTACCGGAATATTCGGCGTCCGGGTTGGCTTCACCCAAAGCCTGGGACTCCGGCTGGATGGCACCGCCGACTACGTGCGGAGCCCGGAGGCGGGGCGAGCCGACAACTACGTCAACTGGGGCATGCAAGCCGGGCTGAGTCTGCTCTTCAGAAATTCATCGGACGGGGACAAGGACGGCGTCGCGAACAATGCCGATCGCTGTCCCGGCACCCCGCGCGGGAAGGCCGTGGATGCATCGGGCTGTGCTGCCAGCCAGCTCGATGCCGACCGCGACCGGGTTAATGACGAGCTGGATCGATGCCCGGGTACCCCCGCCGGTGAACCGGTGGATCCCAACGGGTGCTCGGCCGGCCAGAAGGACGCCGATCTGGATGCTATCGCCGATACTGGTGACCGCTGTCCCGGCACGCCTGCCGGAGAGCGGGCGGACGCGGAGGGGTGCTCACCCAGTCAGAAGGACGACGACAAGGACGGCGTGATGAACCCGGCGGACCGCTGCCCAAGCACCCGCCCCGGTGAGCAGGTCGATTCTACGGGATGCCCGCCAGGACCGCGCGACAGCGACGGCGATGGTGTGGCCGACACGACAGACCAGTGTCCGAACACGCCTGCCGGTGAGGCGGTGAACTCGCGCGGCTGCCCGCGGGACACGGATACGGACGGGATTTCGGATGCCCGGGACCACTGCCCCAGCACGCCTGCTGGTCAGCCGGTTGATGAGAACGGTTGTCCGATTCTGTTCCAGAAGGGGGCGCGGACCGTCGTGCTTCGCGGGGTGACCTTTCAGACCGGAAAGGCGACTCTGACACCTTCTGCGCGAGCGGTCCTCCGGGACATTGCAACCCAGCTGGTGGAGAACCCCGAGTACCGGGTCCAGATCTCAGGGCATACCGACAACACCGGCACCCGGGCGGCAAACCTCCGGCTGTCACTGGCTCGAGCACGAACCGTCGAGACCTTCCTCGAAGCCAACGGAGTTCCGTTGAGGCAGGTGTCGTCCAAGGGATTCGGGCCCGATGTGCCGATTGCATCGAACAAGACTGCGGCCGGCCGAGCCAAGAACCGCAGAGTCGAGCTGGTCCGCACCAACTGAGGGCCTAGTTGCCGACGGCGCGAGTTTCCGTGGGCCAGGTGCCGCCCAGCGCCTTATACAGCGCGGCATAGGCGGTAGCTGCTTCCGTCCGTCCTTGCGCCAACTGAATTTGCGCCTCGAGCTGGGTGCGCTCGGCGTCGAGCACCTGGAGAAAGTCGGCCACACCACCGGAGAATCGCAGCCGGGCCAGCTCCGCTGCTCGCTCACTGGCTGACGCCGCGTCCTGAATCCGCGCCACTTGGGTTCGGGAGGTCCGGTAGCGAACCAGCGACGACTCCACCTCCTGCAGGGCGCGAAGCACGGTCTGGGTATACTGGGCCTGCGCCTCCGCCTCGCGAGCCCGCGAGACGTCCACTCGAGCCTTCACCCTGCCCAGATTGAGCGCCGGCCAGGAGAGGACTGGGCCCACCGCGTAGCGGAACGTTCCCCGATCGCCCAGCGCATCGAAAGTCCCCGCGGTATACCCGGCGCTCCCTCCCAGACTGATACGAGGCAGATATTCCGCCTTGGCCGATCCAACCAGTGCCCTCTCGACGGCCAGTTGACGTTCGGCCGCAGCGACGTCGGGTCTCTTCCGGACCACCGAATCGGGGCTCGTCACCGATACCGTCGCCGGCAAGGCAGGAAGCGGAGCTATCGAATCGAGCTCCGCTGCAACAGCGGCCGGCGGGCGACCCACCAGCACACCGATCTGGTACTGGGCCTGGCGCACCTGCGATTCCAGCCCCGGGATCGAAGCCAACGTGAAGCTGAGCTGCGCCTGCGCCCGTTCGGTATCGAAGGCCGTACCCCGGCCGGCATCGAGCCGCTGGCGCGTCACCAGCAGGGTACGGCGCTGGTTCTCCGCATTCTGCTGAGCCACTGAGAGCTGCTCCTGGGCACCCCGAAGCTCGAAGTAGGCTCGAGCCAGCTCGGCTGTCAGCGACACCTGGATGTCACGGAGATCTTCCCGAGTCACCGCCACGAATGCACCCTGCGCCTGGACGTTTCGCCGGACCCGTCCGAACAGATCCAGCTCCCATGATGCATCGAAGCCACCATCCCAGATGTCCTGGTCGGGAAAGGCCCCAGTGACGCCGATCGGAAATGACGCCCCCGAGAGTCGTTGCCGGGTGTACCCCGCGCCGAAGGTCACCGTCGGGGCCAGGTCAAACGCCGCTTCGGTACGTACTGAGCGGGCCCCGCGTACCCGAGCCTCTGCCGCACGGACATCGAGGTTCGCACGAACCAGTTCCTTCATGAGGCGAGCCAACGTCGTGTCGCCCACATCGGGCCAGGATGCAGTCGCCGCGACAGCGGCTTGGGTGTCCGGGACCTCGACGATGGTATCCCGGGTTTCCCGGAAGGAAGCAGGAACCGAAACCTCGGGCGGGCGGTAGCCCGGAGCCGACGCGCATCCGGCTAACGCGGCCGACAGAAGGAACACTGCCTTATACATGTCTGGATTCCTCGTCATGGGCCGGCTCCAGGGCGAACTGTCGCGCCCCGGCGGGCCTCCGTTCGACCAGCGACTGAAGCACCACGTAGAACACCGGCGTCAGCACCAGCCCGAAGAAGGTGACGCCCAGCATTCCGGCGAAGACCGCCACGCCCATGGCGTGGCGCATCTCGGCCCCGGCCCCGCTGGAGAACACCAGGGGGAGCACGCCCATGATGAAGGCAAAGGACGTCATCAGGATCGGACGCAGCCGGATGCGGCAGGCCTCCAGCGCCGCTTCTACCCGCGGTTTGCCCTGGAGGTGGAGCTCGCGGGCAAACTCGACGATCAGGATCGCGTTCTTACAGGCCAGACCGATGAGCACCAGGAACCCGATCTGGGTGAAAATGTTGTTGTCGCCCTTGGTGAGCCACACGCCGCCGATGGCGCACAGCAACGACATCGGCACGATGAGGATGACCGCGAGCGGTAGCGACCAGCTCTCGTACTGCGCCGCGAGTACCAGGAAGACCAGCAGAACGCACAGCGGGAAGATGAATACGGCCGTATTGCCGGACAGCTTCTGCTGATAGGTCAGGTCGGTCCACTCGTAGCCGATCCCGTTTGGCAGCACGTCGCGCATGATGCCTTCGATCACCTCCTGCGCCTGGCCGGAGCTGTACCCGGGCGCCGGTCCGCCGTTGATGTCGGCCGATGGATACCCGTTGTAGCGGAGGCCCTGATCGGGGCCGTGCGACTGTTTCACCGTGATCACTGAGCCGAGCGGCACCATCGCCCCCTGCGCATTCCGCACCTTGAGCTGCGCGATGTTGTCGGCCGTGGCCCGGAACTGCGCGTCCGCCTGGACCTTCACCTGGTAGGTGCGGCCGAACTTGTTGAAGTCGTTCACGTACACCGACCCGAGATACGTCTGCATGGTCTGGAACAGATCGGTGAGGACGATCCCCTCGCGCTTCACCTTCTCCCGATCCACCTCGACGTCGAGCTGCGGCACGTTGATGCGATAGCCGCTGAAGAGTCCTGCCAGCTGGGGCGTCTGATAGGCGCGCCCGAGGATTGCCTGGGTGGCGTCGTTGAGCGCGGCCTCCCCCAGGCCGGCGCGGTCCTCCAGCTCCAGCTTGAAGCCGCCCACCGTGCCGAGGCCGTTGACCGGCGGCGGCGGGAAGACGGCGACGAAGGCGTCCTGGATGCCGGCGAACTTGGCGTTGAGCGCCCCCGCGATGTTCAGGCCGTACTCGGCTTTCCCATGCCGCTCGTCGAACTTCTTGAGCGTGAAGAACACGATGCCTGCGTTCGGGGCGTTGACGAAACCGTTGATTGATAGGCCGGGGAATTGCACCGCGCTCTCGACGCCCGGCTGCTTACTGCCGATCTCGGACATCTCACGGATGACCCGCTCGGTGCGATCGAGCGTCGCCGCGTCGGGCAGCTGGGCGAACGCGACCAGGTACTGCTTGTCCTGCGTGGGTACGAAGCCGTGCGGCACCTTGTTGAACCCGAGAAGGGTGAGTGCCAGAAGCCCGGCGTACACCGCGAGCACGATGCCGCTCTTCCGCAGCACCCGGCGCATCGCGCCGCCGTACCTGTTAGAGCCGCCGGAGAATGCCCGATTGAACGGCCGGAAGAGCCAGCCGAGCCCGCGATCCAGCAAGCGGGTGAGGCCGTCCGGCGGCGCGCCGTGCGGCTTGAGCAGGATCGCGCTGAGGGCCGGCGACAGGGTGAGCGAGTTGATCGCCGAGATGACGGTGGAGAACGCGATCGTCAGCGCGAACTGCCGGTAGAACTCGCCGGTCAGGCCGCTCAGGAACGCCACCGGCACGAACACGGCGCAGAGCACCAGTCCGATCGCGATGATCGGCCGGCTCACCTCGTCCATCGCCTTGTGGGCGGCATCACGCGGCGAGAGGCCGGCCTCGATGTTGCGTTCCACGTTTTCCACGACCACGATCGCGTCGTCCACCACAATGCCGATGGCGAGCACCAGCCCGAACAACGAGAGCGTATTGATCGAGAACCCGAACATCAGCAGGATGGCGAACGTACCTACGATCGACACCGGCACAGCCACCAGCGGAATGATCGAGGCGCGCCAGGTCTGGAGGAACAACACGACCACCAGCACCACGAGGAGAATCGCCTCGAAGAGCGTCTTGACGACCTCCCGGATCCCGTCCCGCACGTTGATCGTGGGGTCGTACACGATCCGGTACTCCACCCCTTGCGGGAAGTTCTTCTGCAACTGGTTCATCGTGGCGCGGACGGTGCTCGAGAGCTGCAGCGCGTTCGAGCCAGGCGCCTGGAAGATGCCGATGCCGACGGCTTCCTTCCCATCCAGCATCGAACGGAGCGCGTAATCGCCTGCGGCCAGCTCGAGCCGGGCGACGTCGCGCAGATGGGTGATCTCGCCATCCGCGCCGGTCTTGAGGATGATGTCGCCGAACTCCTCTTCGTTGGTCAGTCGGCCACGTGCATTGATGCTGAGCTGGTAGTCCACCGGCACCGGCATCGGCGGCGCGCCGACCACGCCCGCCGCAACCTGGACGTTCTGCTCTCGTATGGCGTTCACTACCTCGGTCACTGACAGGCCGCGGGCCGCGACCTTTCCCGGGTCGAGCCACACCCGCATGGAATAGTCGCCGCCGCCGAAGACCTGGACCTGGCCGATGCCCGGGATCCGGGCGAGGACGTCCTTGACCTGGAGCAGGCCGTAATTCCGCAGGTACGTGATATCGTACCGGTTGTCCGGCGAGAGGAGGTGCACCACCATGATGAAGTTGGGCGAGCTCTTGACCGTCGTGACGCCGAGCTGGCGCACCTCCTCCGGCAGGCGCGGCAAGGCCTGGCTCACCCGATTCTGCACCTGCACCTGCGCCAGGTCGGCGTCGGTGCCGACCCGGAAGGTTACGGTCAGCGTGAGCACGCCGTCTGATGTTGCCTGGGACGACATGTAGAGCATGTTCTCGACGCCGTTGATCTGCTCCTCCAGCGGCGTCGCCACGGCTTCCGAGATCACCCTCGGATTGGCACCCGGATAAATCGCCCGGACCACAACCGACGGGGGAACGACTTCGGGGTACTCACTCACCGGCAGCCCGAACATCGCGATCAGGCCGGCGATGAAGATGACGATCGACAACACGGCCGCGAAGATGGGCCGGTCGATGAAAAAGCGGGAAAATCTCATCGGCTAGCGCTCCGCGACCGGCGTAGTGGAATCAGGCACCATGGGCGCCAGCGTCGGAGCGACCTTCATACCGGGCCGGACCCGCATCAACCCGTTCACCACAATGCGCTCCCCCGGCTTGAGACCGGAGGTGACGATGCGGAGGCCGTCGGTCAGCCGGCCGGGCACGATCGGCCGATAGGCGAGCGTGTCACCCGGTCCAACCACCAGCACGAACTTCCGGTCCTGGTCGGTGCCGATGGCAGCGTCGCGCACGAGCGTCGCGTTCATCTTCTCGGTGCCGACCAGCTTGACGCGGGCGAAGAGCCCCGGCGTCAGGGCCCGGGAGCGGTTGGAGAAGACCGCGCGGGTCCGGATCGTCCCGCTGGTGGGATCGACCTGGTTATCCACGAAGTCGAGGCGCCCCTCATGCGGAAAACCGGACTCGTTCGCCAGCCCGAGATAGACCGGCAGCCGCGCCGTCCGCCAGTTGGTCCCGCCCGAGTTCCTCGCGCGGCTGGCATATCGCAGATAGGTCTGCTCGTCGCTGTCGAAATAGAGATACATGGAGTCGACCGAGACGACGGTCGTAAGCACTGCGCCGGCCGGCGGTCCCGCCTGCACCAGATTGCCGGCCGTCACCAGCGCGTTACTCACCCGCCCGGCAATCGGAGAGCGGACTCGGGTCCACTCCAGATTGAGCCGCGCGGTCTGCACCGCGGCTTCAAGGGCACGGACCTGTGCCCCACCCTGGACCTCCGCGCTGGTCCGGCTATCGAACTCTTCCCGCGAGATCGCCTGCATATCCACCAGCTTGCCGGCCCGCTGCACTTCGCTCTTGGCCAACGACGCTGCCGAGCGGGCCGACTCCAGCTCTGCCTCGGCACGAGCCAAGTCGGCTTCATACGGTCGAGGATCGATCTCGAACAGGACCTCGCCCTTCCTCACCTCTTTCCCTTCGGCGAAGGTGACTCGCTTGATGTAGCCGGTGACCCGGGGATGGATCTCCACCTGGTCCACTGCCTCGAGCCGGCCGGTGAACTCGTCCCATTCGGTGATTTGACGCTCGGGTACCTCGGCCACGGTAACCGCCTGCGGCTGGGGCGCGGCGGGCGGCTCCTTCTTGCCACCCACGGTCAGGGCCGCGAGCGAAAGCCCAGCTAGTGAGAGAACGCCAGTTACTGCGAGTCGCCGGTTCTGCATGTTGCCTCCAAAGGATCCACCATCGTTTCGTCAACACTCATTTCGTCGTTTGAGCGAAGCCGCATTCGACCGCCGGCGGGCTCAAATCTCTCTCTGTTACACAACTGGTACGATAGTTCGACAACCGTGGAACTCACTGCCAATAAAAAAAGACGCCCGCTGCCCGGCGGGTCGTATACTCCCTCACGCCACTGAACCCTTAACCGTCGCACCCGTTCGCCGCAACAGCTCGGCGGTGTACGCCTCGAGCACCTCGCGCCGGACTTCGCAGTGAAGGAACTGGCCGTCTTTATGGGCGTCGATCAATCCGGCTCGAATCAACTCTTTAATGTGGTGCGAAATTGTCGCTTTCGAAATGGGGAACTCTTCGCGCAACCGCTGGCAAGGGCATTCCTCTTCGCCGGCGATGACCTCCAGCACCTGCATGCGCCGCGGGTCAGCCAGCGCCTTGGCGATGAGGTCGAACTGTTTCCCGGTCAGCGTGGACCGTCCCGCATCAGGCTTTTTCACAGTTCAATGGTTATCGAACTGTCTTACGATTGTCAAGCCCTGTGACCCACCGCGACCAACATGATCCGACGACCAATATGATCCGGCGACGCTCTTGACAGGGAATGGGTAATTCCCCATCGTGGAGCGTCGCGAGCATCTGATGACGAGATGGCGTCGCTCTGGCGTTCCATTCCTCGCGATCTGTCGTTCCCCGTACAGTACACCCGCAGACATCGTAGTACCGGCATTCCAGAGTGAGCGCTGGGCTTCCCGGCGCTGACGAATCGAGATCTCTACGGTCACGGCCCTACGGTCGCGGCTCCGGATTTTCTCCCGCTGCCCGTGTTGCGCCCTTCCCCCCTGGACGCTGAAGGCCGTTGTGTAGCGTGGCCGGCACCTCTTACTCGAGGGACAGGGGGTCGTATGTCGCGGATACACTTCGCCGTTTTCCTGGCCTGCGCTTTTGCCTGTACCGATGAAACTGAGCCCCCTCCTCAGGCGGCAACCAACGATCCGAATGAGGTGGTGTTGGAGGACGATGCCTCCGGCGTGGAGTTGGAGCTCAACATCGGTGGTGTGGACCGTGAGGCTCGCACCGCGCTCTCCGGCGGGGCGACTACCATCTTCAAGGACGACGCGGATGCATTCGAGACCCCGGCGCCCAACCTTTCCGGTGACCATCTCGAGCGCCATGAGGTCGGTGATGAAGGCTTTGGCCGGGCGCACGTGGCCGGCGCTGGGGACGGCACGAACGGCGGACTCGGCCCGGTATTCGACAACGAGTCCTGTGAGGCTTGCCACCTGGGAGACGGACGGGGACGTCCACCTCTTCCGGGCGAAGCCTTCAGCTCGATGCTGTTCCGCTCCAGCGTGACCGGGTCGGACGCGAACGGTGGTCCGCTGGGGATCCCCGCAGGGTTTGGCGGCCAACTCCAGATGCGCGCCATCGCCGGATACCAAGCGGACATTCAGGCGGCGGTCACCTATGTGGAGAGCCGCGGGACCTTTGCTGACGGGACCGAGTTCCAATTACACGTTCCGCAGTACACGCTGACCGGTATGTACCCTGGGTTGCCGGCGAGCTACCTGTTTTCTCCGCGGGTCGCGCCACCGGTGTTCGGACTGGGGCTGTTGGAGGCGATTCCCGAGCTGCTCATTCGCGCCCGGAGCGATCCCCGGGACTTCAATCGCGACGGCATCTCCGGCCGGGCCAACACGGTCTACGATGCAGTTCGCAAGCGTCACGCCCTCGGCCGCTTTGGCTGGAAGGCGAACACCCCCAACCTGTTCCAGCAGTCGGCCGGGGCCTACAACGGCGATATGGGTGTGACGTCTGATCTGTTCCCCGGCGAGTCCTGCGCCGGTCGTTTGGATGCCTCCTGCAATGATGCTCATGGCCCCGAGGTGAACGCGCAGACCGTCGCGGATGTCGCGTTCTACACTCAAACCCTCGGCGTCCCGGCTCGACGCAACCTCAACGACCCGACCGCTCGCCGGGGCGAGCTCCTGTTCTACGCCTCCGGCTGCGACGGCTGCCATACACCAACACTGCGAACCGGTTTCCTCCGGGGCGTGCCGGAGGTGTCCAATCAGGTGATCCACCCGTACACCGACCTGCTGGTCCACGACATGGGACCCGGGCTCGCCGATGGGCGGCCGGACTTCCAGGCATCCGGAAGCGAGTGGCGCACCCCGCCGCTCTGGGGCATCGGACTGGTCGAGACGGTCAATGGGCACACCCGCTTCCTGCACGATGGGCGTGCCTACTCGCTGCTGGAGGCGGTGCTATGGCACGGAGGAGAGGCAACCAGAGCCCGCGATAGAGTCCGGCATTTAACACAGCCGGACCGGGATGCCCTGATCGCCTTCTTGAAGTCGCTCTGAGCTCAGCTGTCGCGCCGGCAGCGCGTCATGGCGCAGCCGGCCGGTTGCTCGCTCCACCATCTCGGCCATGGGTGAGTTCTTGACGCCGAACGCGCCTATTCCAGGCTCAGCGCCACCGGTTCCTCGGTTTCCGGCTTCAGGTGCGGATAGCGCGCCAGCAGCCGCCCGCAGGTGTTCCAGCGGAGGATGGCTTCGTCGTTCCCAGCCGGGCGCTGGGACTCCGCCTTTTCGTACCAGCTCATCGCCTCGCGGAACCAATGGTAGGCCATCGCACCGGATTTCGGGGCACCGGATCGAAGCTGCGCTTTGCCGCATCGCTCGCAGATGATTCCGGCGTAATACGCGCGCTTGTACTCGTCCTGCAGACGCGGCAAGACCTCCCGCGCTCGACGGACGCCCTCGGTCGGCGCCTGCCCGAACTGATCGGTGATGGCCAACAGCAGGGTCACTAAGGCCTGTTGGTTCTCGGGACTCACCGCCAGCACATCGAGGCAGATGCTCTCCGCCGAGGTGGGATCATTGATGACCCGGTATCGCTCCGCCTTCTGCAGCGCGGCGGGGACGCCGTCTTTGGTGATCGGTTTGGGTTGGAAGTCCATGGCTCCTATTCCTTGGACTCGCGACTCGCGACTCGCGACTTCCTGCTAAAAATCTTTACCAACTTCCCCAATGGATCAAAGAACTCATCCACTACCCGCTCCTTGAGCGGAATGATGGCGTTGTCGGTAATGGTGATGTGCTCGGGACAGACGTTGGTGCAGCACTTGGTGATGTTGCAGTAGGCGATCCCGTGAGCCCGGCGGAGGTCCTCCACCCGGTCTTCCACGTCGAGGGGATGCATCTCGAGCGCCGCCACATGGACCAGGTAGCGCGGTCCAATGAACTCCTCGTGGAGATGATGGTCGCGCAGTACGTGGCAGACGTCCTGGCAGAGGAAGCACTCGATACACTTGCGAAACTCCTGAACCCGGTCCACGTCCGACTGCGCCATGCGCCAGGTACCGTCCGGCGCGTCCGGCACGCGGGCCTTGAAGGGCTTGATCCGCTGCTTCGCCTGGAAGTTCCAGGAGACGTCGGTCACCAGGTCCTTGATTGGCGGAAACGCCCGCATCGGCTCCACGGTGACCGGCTTGTCCAGCGGCAGCTCACTGAGCCGAGTCATGCACATGAGCTTGGGCGATCCGTTTACCTCGGCGGAACAGGAGCCGCACTTGCCGGCCTTGCAGTTCCAGCGTACGGCGAGATCGTTGGCCTGCTCGGCCTGTATCTGATGGATGGCATCGAGCACCACCATTCCGGGCGCGATGCCGGTGGTGTAGTCCACCAGCTTCCCGCCCTGACGGTCGCCGCGCCAGACTCGGAATGTGGCCCGGCCGACCGGCTCGGGTTTGGCCTCGGGAGCCCGCCGTTCTTCGACCGCACCGGTTTCGGCGAGGTCCGGCTGCATCGTCTCGGTCGTCACAGCGCCAGGGCTCGTCACCTCTGCTCCTGTACAATACGCTTGAGCTCGGCCGGCATCTCGGGGATCGGCTCGCGAGAGAGCCGCATCCGGGCATCCTCTCCCTTTCGGATCACTATGTTGAAGGTCGCGCCGGCAGGGTCCTTCTCCGGATAGTCCTCGCGGAAGTGGCCTCCCCGGCTCTCCCTCCGCTCGAGGGCTGCGCGAGTGATCGCCTCCGACACGGTGAGCAGGTTGGCCAGATCCAACCCGGTGTGCCATCCTGGATTGTACTCCCGGTTTCCCACCACGCCTATCCGGCGAGCTCGCTCCTTCAGCCGATCGATGCCGATCAGCGCGCGTGTCATCTCCGGCTCGGTTCGGACGATGCCGACCAGAGTCTGCATCATCGTCTGCAGCTCCTGCTGGACCTGGTAGGGCCCCCCGCCACCGTCGCTCACCCCTCGCTCGAACGGGGCAAGAGCACCATGAATGGCATCGTCGACCTCCGCAAGGTCGATATCGCCGAGGCGGTGATCCTGGGCGAATGCCGCCGCGAAGTCGCCAGCCCGCTTGCCGAAGACCAGAAGGTCCGAGAGTGAATTGCCCCCGAGCCGGTTGGCTCCGTGGAGCCCAGCCGCGCACTCGCCGGCCGCAAAGAGCCCCGGCAGCGTAGAGCTTTGGGTGTCGCCGTCCACCCGGATCCCGCCCATGATGTAGTGCGTTGTCGGGCCGACCTCCATCGCCGTCTCGGTGATGTCGATGTCGGCAAGCTGCTTGAATTGGTGATACATGCTCGGAAGCTTCTTGATGATGTGATTCCTGGCATCCGACCGCTTGCGCTTGATCCAGGAGATGTCGAGAAGGACCCCCCCATGGGGGCTGCCACGCCCCTCGCGAACCTCTCGCAGGATGCAGCGAGCCACGTGATCCCGGGTCAGCAGCTCGGGCGGCCGCCGGGCATTCTTATCGCCCTGAGTATAGCGCCAGCCTTCTTCCTCGTTGTCCGCAGTCTGGCTTCGATAGTTCTCGGGGATATCGTCGAACATGAAGCGCTTGCCCTGCGCGTTCAGCAGAATGCCCCCCTCACCCCGTACACCTTCGGTCACCAGGATACCACGCACGCTGGGCGGCCAGATCATGCCCGTGGGGTGGAACTGCACGAATTCCATGTCCTGGAGGGCGGCGCCGGCCTGATAGGCCAGCGCCTGGCCGTCGCCGGTGTACTCCCAGCTGTTGCTGGTGATCGAATAGGCCCGTCCGATACCCCCCGTGGCGAGCACCACGGCCTTGGTGCGAAAAAGCCGAAACCGGCCGCGCTCGCGGTCGTAGCCAACCGCGCCGGACACCCTGCCACCGTCGGTGAAGAGTTGGAGAATGGTGCACTCCATGTGCACATCGATTCCCTGGTGGATGCTGTGGTCCTGCAGCGTGCGAATCATCTCCAGGCCGGTCCTGTCGCCGACGTGCGCCAGGCGAGGATACTTGTGCCCTCCAAAGTTGCGCTGGAGAATGCGGCCGTCGGGGGTACGGTCGAAGAGGGCGCCCCACGCCTCCAACTCTCGAACCCGATCGGGCGCCTCTTGCGCGTGGAGCTGGGCCATGCGCCAGTTGTTCACGTACTGCCCGCCGCGCACGGTGTCGGCGAAGTGGACTTTCCAGTTGTCGCGGTCGTCCACATTCGCCAAGGCCGCGGCGACCCCACCCTCGGCCATGACGGTGTGGGCCTTGCCGAGCAGGGACTTACACACCAGGCCGACCTTGGCACCCGCCGCGGACGCCGCAATCGCGGCCCGGAGTCCCGCGCCGCCGGCGCCGATCACGAGGACATCGTGCTCGAAGGTCTGGTATTCGGACATCAGTCGCGAGTCCCGAGTCGAGAGTCGCGGGTCCAAGCTTGACGCATAGGGACGTCTCGTGACTCGAGACTCGCGACTCGTGACCTCACAGAATCCTCACATCATGCCAGATACCCATCGAACACATCCGCACGTATAAGTCCGCGAATGCCACCGAGAACAAGCTGGTCCACGCCCAGCGCATGTGCGCCCGGTTGAAGCAGCTCGAGCAATCGTAGAGGCGCCGGCGTACCGGTGACCGCGAGAGCTGGTCCACATACCCGCCGATGACGTGACGCAGTGAGTGACAACCCAGCGTGTATCCGCCCAGCAGGATCACGTTGGCGGTGAGAACGAGGGTCCCCACTCCGATGCCGAATGACTGCTGGCCGGTGGACCGGTCGGTGAACCACAGCGCCTGATAGACATCGTGGGCGAGCACCACCAGGAAAAGGAGCGCGATGTACAGGAAGTAGCGATGGATGTTCTGCACAATGAGCGGGAAGGCTGCCTCGCCGCAGTACTCTTTTCGGGGCTCGCCCACTGCACAAGCCGGCGGATCTGCCCAGAACGCCTTGTAGTACGCACCGCGGTAGTAGTAGCAGGTCAGCCGAAACAGTCCCGGAAACGGGAGAATAAGAAGCGCCGGCGAGAACACCAGCCAGGCCGGCCACCATCCCGGCTTGGGGCCGAACCAGGCGTGGGGCGAGCTACCGAACAGTTCAGGAGAGTAGAACGGAGAAAGGTAAGGTCCGTACGCGTAATGCTCGCCCTGGAAGGCGGCCCAGGTGGCATACCCGATGAAAGAAGAGAGAAGCACAAAGACAATGGCCGGTTGCAGCCACCACCAGTCCTTGCGCATGGTTTCGCCGAAGCGGCGGCGAACTATCGGGAGCTGCGCGTGCGCCATTGCCAAGACTCTCTCTGGCTGGTTGGGTTAGGACAAAGACTACCGGTCGACCCCAAGCATGCTCACGATACCCGTGGCAATCGGGATCAGTGCAAGCAGCGCGGTGCACATCTGTAGAACGAGTTTGCTCATGGTAACGTAGCATCCCGTGGCGCCGAGGAAAGGAGATGGGAGGCAAAGAACGTAGTCAAGAGTAGGAGCACTAGGGCCAGGACCGCAAACCAAGCATATGCGCGGAGCGCCCGGCGTCGAAACTCGCGTCCCTGTTCGGTTAACTGACCGGCGGGCCATGCTATTTGGAATGGACTAGCTCCGCGGACCCGGTGGCGAACCAGCTGCACGTAACAGTAGACACCG
>Ga0307312_10000076_pt1 | contig 35058 bp, 27 predicted proteins | sample ER_DNA_202_FD_194489 | JGI IMG/M metagenome (GOLD analysis project Ga0307312, IMG submission 194489) | Bulk soil microbial communities from the East River watershed near Crested Butte, Colorado, United States - ER_DNA_202 | ecosystem: Environmental > Terrestrial > Soil > Floodplain | place... | reverse complement strand
GGCGGCTTGCGATCTGTGGCGAAAAATACCGCGACAGCGAGGCGTGGGCGCGCTCGGCTTCGGCCTGGCGGCGGCGCGCCTCGCGCATCATCTCGACGTGTCGGATGGTCTTGTCGATGGTCATTTCGAGATCGCCGAAATCGATCGGCTTGGTCAGAAAATCGAACGCGCCGCGGTTCATCGCGGTGCGGATGTTGCTCATGTCGCCATAGGCGGAGACGATGATGGTCGATTTCTTGTCCTCGGCCTCCTGCAGTTTCTGCAGCAATGACAACCCGTCCATCCGCGGCATGTTGATGTCGGACACCACCATGTCGACATGCGGATGATCCTCGATCGACTGCAGCGCCTCGATGCCGTCATGGGCGAACATGAATTGCACCGCCCCGTCGCGAATCTGCCTGCGGAATTTCTGCAGGACCAGAGCCTCGAGATCGGGCTCATCGTCGACAAAGAGGATCGTTGCGGTCATGCGGCTTGCTCGAGCCTGGTATCGATCTCGTGGCGCAGCAGCGCGAAATCGATCGGCTTGGTCAGAAGGTCGACCGCGCCGCGCTCGATCGCCTTGCGCCGGGTTTCAGCATCGCCATAGGCCGTGATCATGATGACGGGAACGTCGGGCCGTTCCGCGCGCACCTTCGGCAGCATTTCAAGCCCGCTCATGCCGGGCATGTTGATGTCGGACAGAATCAAGATCAGGGTCGGATCCCTGAGTTCAGCGGCCCGAACCAGTGCCGCAGGCGCTGACGAAGCAAACTCCATCAGGAACCGCCCGGATTTTATATCTCGCCGGAACTGCTGACGAAACAAGGCTTCCACGTCGGGCTCATCATCGACCACGAGTATGTAAACGCTCAATTTTTGCCTCCAGCCTGTGCTTGTGCCGCCCCCGCCCGCGGAAGCGTAATAATGAATTCGGTAAATACGCCTGGCTTGGTATCGACGTCGATCTTGCCGCCATGTTGTTTCACCACGATGTCGTGGCTCATCGACAGGCCGAGTCCGGTTCCCTCGCCGGCGGGCTTGGTGGTGAAAAAGGGATTGAACATCTTCTCCTTTACTTCCAGCGGAATCCCGGTGCCGTTGTCGCGGATCCGGATTTCCACCTTGTTACCGAGGCTTTTTGTGGACGCGCTCAGCGTCGGCTCAAAACTCTCCTCGCCTCTTTCCTTGCGCTTGGTGGCGGCGTAAAAACCATTTGAAATCAGGTTGAGGAACACCCGCGTGATTTCCTGCGGGTAGAGGTCGATCAGACCGGCGTCGGGATCGAGGTCGCGCTGCAGCGTGATATTGAATCCGGACTTCTCCGCGCGCGCGCCGTGATAGGCGAGGTTGAGGCTCTCCTCGACGATCGCGTTGATATCGACGGGGCGGTGCTCGCCCGACCCTTCGCGCGAATGCAGCAACATGTTCTTCACGATCGAATCGGCGCGCTTGCCGTGCTGCACCACCTTTTCGAGATTACCCCTCAGCATCTCGGTCAGCTCGTCGACCTCCTCGCGGACCTTGTCGTCGAGATCGGTCACCTTCAGCGCCTCATTCAGCTCATCGATCAATTCCGCCGACAGCGCCGAGAAATTGTTGACGAAATTGAGCGGATTCTTGATTTCATGCGCGATGCCGGCAGTGAGCTGGCCGAGCGAAGCGAGTTTTTCGGTCTGGATCAGGCGATCCTGCGCGGTGCGCAACTCGTCAAGCGATTGGGACAACTCCTGCGTTCGCTCCTGAACCTGTTCGAACAAGCGCACATTGGATATGGCAATGACCGCCTGGTCGGCGAAGGTTGTGACCAGTTCGATCTGCTTTGGCGTGAACGCCTCCACGCGCTGGCGGGCAAGGACGATCACGCCTATCGGCTCATTTTCGCGCAACAGCGGAACGCCAAGCGCGGTGTGCTGGTTGGCCAATGAAATCGATTCCCTCATTGTGTATTCGGGGTCGGTGGCGACATCGAGAATTTGCACGGCGCGCCGTTCAAGCGCGACCCGGCCGGTAATCGTGCCCCGATCAACAGGGATCGGCTGGCTCTGCAGGAACTTGATATACTCATCCGAGAAACCAACGGCGGCCCCCGCCATGTACACGTCCCCTTCGCGACGCAGGATGAATGCCATCTCGGCATCGCACAATCGCGCCGCGGTCTGTACCAACGTGTCCAGCACCGGCTGCAAGTCGAACGCCGAGCGACTGATGACCTTGAGTACGTCGCCGACAGCGGTTTGCTGTTGAAGCGACTCGCCGAGATCGTCGGTGCGTTGACGCAATTCCTTGAGCAGCCGGGTATTCTCGATGGCGATGACGGCCTGCTTTGTGAAATTCTCGACCAATGCGATCTGCTTGTCTGTGAACGGCTTCACTTCCTGGCGATAGATCGAAATCGCCCCGATCAGCTCGTTTTCCCTCAACATTGGCACGACGACGATGGTGCGAGCGCCGGCGACATCGGCCATCTCGACAGCGCCGGAGGCACCGGCTAGGTAAGCCGGACTGTTTCGCACATCATGAATGTGTGCGACCTGATGGGTAGTGACGACGGCGGCGAGACCGCTTTGCGGATGAGGACGGACCGGCATACGTGCCCGCAAAGCCGCGAACGCAGGCGGGACGTTATAGCCCGAAGCCATCGTGAAACTGTCCCCGTCCCACAGATTCATCAGGCCGAAATTCGCGCCGCAGACACGCGTGGCGTTCTCAAGCATCTTCTGGAACACCGGTTCCAGTTCGCCGGGCGAGGAGCTGATTACCTGCAACACCTCCGAGGTCGCGGTCTGTTGTTCAAGCGACTCGGTCAAATCATCCGTGCGATGACGCAATTCCTTCAGCAGCCGCGTATTCTCTATGGCGATCACGGCTTGTTTCGTGAAATTCTCGACCAGCGCGATTTGCTTGTCGGTGAAAGGCCTCACCTCCTGGCGGAAGATCGTAATTGTGCCGATCAGCTCGTTTTCCTTCAACATCGGTACGATGACGATGGTGCGAGCACCGGCGACATCGGCGATCTCGACAGCGGCGGGCGCGCCGGCAAGGTAACTTGGACTGTTTCGTATGTCGAGAATGTGTGCGACCTGATGCGTCCTGACGACGGCGGCGAGACCACTTTCCGGATGAGGATGGATCAGCGTGCCTTGCCGCGAAGCCGAGAACGCAGGCGGGACGTTGTAATCCGCAGCTCTATTGAAATTTTCCCCGTCCCACAGATTCATCACGCCGAAATTGGCGCCACAGACGCGCGTGGCGTTCTCGAGCATTTTCTGGAACACCGGTTGCAGTTCACCCGGCGACGAGCTGATGACTTGCAACACCTCCGAGGTCGCGGTTTGCTGCTCCAGCGATTCGCTCAATTCGGCGGTCCGCGATTCGACCTTCTGCTCCAGGTCGGCGTAGGATTCCTGCAGCCGCGCGCCCATGTCGTTGAACTGATCGGCGAGTCCTTCGAGTTCATCCCCGGTCTTGATCGAAATGCGCTGGACGAAATCGCCGCCGCCGATGCGTTCGGCGCCGACACGCAACGCTTGGATCGGCCCGACCATGCGCCGCGCCAAAAATATCCCCGCGAGCACCGCAAACATCGATGCACCCAGCAGCACGATGGCAAGGCGCTGCAAGGCAGCATAGAGTGACGCGTAGGCCTCCTCCACCGGCAATTCGACAAACATCGTCCAGCCGAGCGGTGCGATCGGCGCCGATGCCGTCAGCACCTCCTGGCCCTGGATGTTCTTCGCGCCCTGCAAGGAATCTACGCCGGCATTCGTGGCGTCTACCCGCGGTACCGGCGGTGGAGGCGGCGGCGGTGCCCGCGCCCCGGGCGCGCCCTGCGCCGCTTGCGCTGCCTGCGCGGCCAGCGCTGCCTGCTCTGCCACGGCGGCCTGAACCGCCAACGCGGCCTGCACCTGCACGAGCTTCGACATATCAGTGTTGCGCAGCACCAGACTGATGTCGGGATGCGCGATCAGCCGACCTCCCGCGCCGACGACATAGGCGTGACCGCGCTCGCCGACCTTGATCTGCGATACCACGTCCCAGATCAGCTTGAGGTTGACCTCGGCGATGCTGACGCCTGCATCCTTGCGGGTGCCGGCCAGCGACAACGTCATGTAGGGCTCGGACTCGCGGCGGAAATAGACCGGCCCGTAATAGACCTTGTGGGCGACGGCTTCGGTGAATTTCGGATCCTTGGACAGGTCGAGCCCGCTGTCGACGACGTCCATGGCGAGACGTGACACTCGCAGCCGTTCCTTGCCGGTGGAATCGACCTGCGCCAGCTCGGTGATGGGGGGCTCCAGCCGCAACAGCCGCAAGGCATCGAACCGGCGATTCTCGAGCGAACTCGCCGACCACGGCAGCTGGGTGGTCCAGCCGAGCTGACTTTCGATTTCCTTGATGAACTGGCCGATTTTCGCCGCCGCCGCCTCGGCCTGCTCGCGCTGAACGCGGATCAGGGCCGCCTTGTGCTCGCGATAGTAGAAGAAAACCTCGAAGATCCCGTTGGTTAGGAGCGCAACACCGACCACCGCGACGAACAGGGCGACGTATTTGATGAACAGCCGGCTGCGGACCTTTGTCCGTGCTGGACCCGCCGCCGGCGCCACGTCCGCCACAGGAGAAGCCGCCAGCGTTCGCCCTTCAGGTGTGTCGGGATGGAGGGAAATGCTCATCCCGGCCAATTTAGCAAGAAGGCACGGGCTTGTCTCTTGCCGCAGTGCGGGAGGGTCATTCCATGAGTTCGTCGGCCGTCGCGAGCAGGGTCGGCGACACTTCGATCCCGAGAACTTTCGCGGCCCTGAGATTGATCACCAGTTCGAACTTGATCGGCTGCTCGATCGGCAAATCGGCAGGCTTCGCGCCCTTGAAAATCTTGTCGACATAGGTCGCGGCGCTCGCGTGCATTTCGGCGTAGTTTGGACCGTAGGACATGAGACCCCCGGCCTCGACCAGTTCGCGATAGGCATACACCCCGGGCAGGCGTTGCTGTCCCGCGAATCCCATAATGCGATCGCGGCCATGAAGAAATACCCGGTCCGCCAGCACGACCAGCGCACCCGGCCGCTCCGCCACCATTGCGGCGAACGCGCCATCGAGTTCTTCCGACGTCCTCACGCCAAGCAACAGCATCTTCATTTGCAGGGCCTTGGCTGCAGCTTGCACGCCGTTGATCGCGGAAACATGAAACGGATTGGCCGGGTTCCAGAGCACGGCGAAATGCGAAAGCGTAGGGATCATTTCCCGAAGCAGTGCCAACCGCTTGCCCTCCAGATCGGGCGCGATTGAGGTCAGCCCGGTCAGATTTCCGCCGGGACGCGCAAGACTTGCGACAAGGCCGGTGCCCACAGGATCGCCCACGGCAACCATGACGCAGGGAATCGAATTGGTTGCATTCTTCACGGCGAACGCAGCGGGTGTACCGGCGGTGACGATCACATCAACGCGTGCCGCGATCAATTCCGCCACCAGTGCCGGGAAGCGCTCGTAGTCTCCTTCCGCCCAACGATATTCAATGGCGATGTCCCGGCCTTCGACATAGCCGAGGTCGCGCAACGCCTTGCGAAACGGCCCGACAAGATTTGCTTCGAGCGTCTCGGTAGAGTTTCCCATAAAGCCTATCCGACGGACCCTTCCCGCCGGCTGCGCACGGGCCGGGCTTGACGCCGTAACCCCCGCGCCGCCGAGAAGTGCCAAGAATTCGCGCCGCTTCATTCGATCACTTCGTCGGCGAGCGCAAGCAGGGTTGGCGGAATTTCCAAACCGATGCCCTTGGCCGTCTTCAGATTGAGCACGAACGTAGCGGGTCGGCTGCTCGAATGGCAGGTCGGCGGGCTTGGCGCCTTTGAAGATGCGGCCGACAAGAGCCGCCGCCCGCTCGAACGACTCGGTCAAATCAGGTCCGTAAGACATCAGACCGCCGTCGCGAACCAGAAAATCGTATTCATAAATCGCCGGCAATTTCTTGGCGGCGGCAAATTCGAACACCCGCTTGCGATTGAGAGTCGTGAGAGAGTCGGAGACCATCAAAATGGCGTCCGGCAGATCGCCGTTCATCACCGTGAAAGCTTCGTTGAAATCGTCCGGTTCGCGGACGCCAAGAGGCTGAACCGTGATTCCGATCGCCTGCGCGACCTTTGCGGAAGCCTCGTAGCGCAGCGTCATGCCGAGGTCATCCTTGTTCCAGAGCATTGCCACCTTTCGAAGCTTTGGCGACATCTCCTTCAGCAACGAAAGACGCTTGGTGGTGAGTGTTGCCGCCACGTCCGAAATTCCGGTGATATTGCCGCCTGGATGCGCCAGGCTGTCGATCAGCCTGGTTTCAACGGGGTCGCCAAGACCAAAGGCGCCTACCGTCGGAATGCCCGTCGACTTCGCTGCGAGCGCGGCGCGATAACCGATGACGATGATGGCGTCGACGTCGCGCGCTTTCAAGTCCCCGAGCAATGACGGGATTTTTGCGACATCGCCCATCGCGCCGCGGGCGTCAAGCGTCAGGTTTTGACCGAGAGTGTAACCGCGCTCCGCCAGCGCCTTTATCACGATCATTCCGGAGGGGCTGGTGTCGGTCATGGGCAGTGTGGGGTTGAGCGCCCCGAGGTGATAAATCCGGCCCGGCGTCTGAGCCGACGCCGCCCGCGGGGCGGCCAGCGCGGCCCCGCCAAGAAGTGCCAAGAACTCGCGTCGCTTCATCGCGGCATCCTGTTTTTGGACGCCCTGCAATGGGCGCCGGTCGCGACAGGATATCACGAGATAACGCCAAAGCGACAACGGCGATCAACGCCGCGGTCGCGCGTGGAACTCCGACTCTTGCTCAGGTCGGCCTGAGCGCCTTTGCACCGAGATCGAAATCCGCGATCTCCTTGGCGCGCTGGGACTCGGCACCCGCCCTGTGATCGGTGGCGATCGCTACGTAAACCGCAGGCAGCACGAACAGCGTGAACAGGGTACCGATCGACATGCCCGCAACGACGACAAGTCCAATCGAGAACCGGCTCGCCGCGCCCGCCCCCGTCGCGGTCAGAAGCGGCAGCAACCCGGTCACCATCGCCGCAGTGGTCATCAGGATCGGACGGAGCCGGATCCGGGCCGCCATCTCGATCGCCGAGCGCTTGTCGAGGCCTTCGTTGAGCTGCAGTTCGTTGGCGAACTCCACCATCAGGATGCCGTGCTTGGTGATGAGACCGACCAGCGTCAGCAATCCGACCTGGGTGTAGATGTTCATCGTGGCGGCGCCGAAGAATAGCGGAATCAGCGCGCCGACGATCGCCATCGGAACACTGATCATGATCACCAGCGGATCGCGCAGGCTCTCGAACTGCGCCGCCAGCACCAGGAAGATGATGATCAGCGCAAAGCCGAAGGTAATCGCGAGCTGGTTTCCTTCCTGCACATATTGCCGGGAATCCGCGAGGTAGTCGTGGCTATATCCTGCCGGAAGTTTCCTGGCCTCGCCCTCGAGGAAATCGACCGCCTGGCCAACCGTCACACCGGGCATCGGGACCGCCTGGAAGGTCGCCGAATTCAATTGATTGTAATGCGTCAGGGCGTTGGGATCGGTAGCGGTCTCGATCGACAGAACGGTCGAGAGCGGCACCTGCTGGCCTGTCGCCGTCGCCACATAATATCCGCCGAGCAATTCGGGCGACAACCGCTTGTCGCGCGGCACCTGCGGAATGACCTGGTAGGATCGTCCTTCGAGGTTAAACCGGTTGACATAGTTTCCGCCGAGCAAAGTCGCCAGCGTGTTGCCGATGCTCGCCATGGTGATGCCGAGATCGCTGGCCTTCGAGCGGTCGATCTTCACCCGCACCACCGGCTGGTTGAAATCGAGATCGCTGTCGGAAACGATGAACAACCCGCTCTTGCGCGCGGCGTCTTTCAGTTTCAGCATTTGCTCGTAGACCGCCTGAAATCCACTGGTCGAATTGATCACCATCTGGACCGGCAATCCTCCGGGGCCGCCGGGCAACGGCGGCAGGTTGAACGCAAACGCATTGACGCCCTCGATCTTGCTGAGCTCCGCCTGCACCAGCGGCTTCAGCTTGATCGACGAGCGCTTACGCTCATCCCAGGGCTTGAGCAGCATGCCCGCGATGCCGTTTTGCGCACCGTTGATGCCGTTCAGGGCAAAACGAAGATCCGTCTCCGGGAAGCTTGCGAATACATTGTCGAGCTTCTCGCCGTAAAAATCCAGATAATCGATGTTGGCGTATTTCGGCGCCTTGATCACGGAGAACACGATGCCCTGGTCTTCCTCAGGCGCGAGTTCCTTCGGGGTGTGCATGTAAAGGAACCCGACCAGTCCGAGGATGGTCAGGGCGAACAATCCCGTGATTGGACGATAGTCGAGCGAACGGTCGAGCTGCCGGCCATACCAGCGCGTTACCGCTCCAAAAACCCTGTTGACGATTCTTGCAAATCGCCCCTCTTCCGCGCTCTTGAGGAAAACCGAGCACATCATCGGCGAAAGCGTCAGCGCAATCACGCCCGACACGATCACCGAGCCGGCCAGCGTGAACGCGAATTCGCGAAACAGCGAGCCGGTGAGGCCGCCGAGGAAGCCGATCGGCGCGTACACCGCGGCCAGCGTGATGGTCATGGAGATAACGGGGCCCACGATCTCGCGCGCGCCCTGCATCGCGGCCTGCACCGGCGGTTTGCCTTCCTCCAGATGCCGGTGGATGTTCTCCACCACCACGATGGCGTCGTCGACGACGAGACCGATCGCCAGCACCATCGCCAGCAGCGTCAGCAGGTTGAAACTGAATCCCGCCATCAGCATCAGGGTGCAGACACCGATCAGCGACAGCGGAATGGTGACCACGGGGATGACCACCGAACGGAACGAGGCCAGGAACAGGAAGATCACCACGACGACGATAAGGACCGCCTGGCCCAGGGTTTTCTCGACTTCGTCGATCGAGGATTGAATGAATCGGGTCGAATCGTAGGCCACCTTCATTTTCATCGACGGCGGCAGATTGCGTTCGAGTTCCGGAAACAGCGCGCGGACGCCTCTGACCAGCGTCAGCGGGTTGCCCTGCGGCGTCGCCTGCACGCCGATGAAGATCGCGTGCTCGCCATTGAAGGCGACGCTCGCATCGGTACTCTGCGCCGCCAGTTCGACGGTCGCGATATCCTCCATCCGCACAAACCCGCCGTCCTTGGATTTGACGATCATGCGCTTGAACTGATCGAGGTTCTTCAGGTCGGTGTTGGTCGTTACGTTGGAGACGACGAAATAGCCCTTGGCCTGGCCCGCTGCGGCCTGAAAGTTGTTCGCCCTGATCGCCGCGCCTACGTCATCAGGCGAAACGTTGCGGCCTGCCATGCGCACGGGATCGAGCCACAGCCGCATTGCGAACGTCTGACCGCCGAGAATATCGGCGGAAGCAACGCCATCGACCGTCGAAAGCACCGGCTGCACCACGCGCGTCAGATAGTCTGAGATCGCCGATCCCGACAGCACTTCGCTGGAGAAGCCGAGATACATCACCGCCGTGGTCTGGCCGGTGGTCTTGGTCACGATCGGATCGTTCGATTCCTTTGGAATCAGGTATTTGACCGAGTTCACCTTGGCGAGGACTTCGGTCAACGCCTGGTTGGGATCGAAATTCAGCTTGATGTAAACCTGGATGGTGCTGGTCCCCTGCACCGAAGATGACGTCATATAGTCGACACCCTCGGCGGACGCGACGGCCTGCTCGATCGGTGTGGTGATGAATCCCTGAATAAGGTCAGCCGACGCACCGGGATAGACGGTCGTGATATTGACCACCGTATTCGACAGCTTCGGATACTGCCGGATCGGCAGACTGATGGCCGCCCGAAAACCGATCAGGAGAATCAGCAGACTGACGACCACGGACAACACGGGTCGTTTGATGAAGATATCGGTCCACGCCATCGCAATGCGCTCCGCTACTCAGTAACGCGGCGGGTTCGCCGGAATCGGCGGAGTTGGATCCGTTGAGATCGCAACTGCCGCCCCCGATTGCAGCTTGAGCTGGCCGACGGCGACCACGCGGTCGCCGGGCTTCAGCCCGCTGAGGATTTCGGCTCGCCCCTGAACCCGGTTGCCGGTCCGCACGAAGGTGCGAACGGCGGTCAGGCTGGTCTTGCCGTCATCCTCCTTCTTCTCGGTGATGAGGTAAACCGAGTCGCCGTAAAGCGTATAATCGACGGCCGTTTCGGGAACGGTGACGACCGCAGGCTTGTCCGGCAACACCACGGTCGTGGTTGCGAACATGCCCGGTTTGAGGATCTGTTCGGGATTGGCGATGGTCGCCTGAACACGGATGTTGCGGGTGTCGGCAGAGATTTGCGGTTCGATCGTGCTGATCTTTCCCTCGAAGATACGGCCGGGATAAGCGTCGACCAAAATCCGCACGGTCTGTCCGACCTTGAGGTTTCCGCTGTCCTTTTCCGTCACCGTGAAGTTGGCGTACAGCTCCGACAAATCGGTCAGCGACACCATCTGGGTGCCCGCGGTCAGGAACTGGCCGACCTCGACACGGCGCACGCCCAGCTCGCCGTCGAACGGTGCGCGCACCAGCTTCTGCGAAATGATCGCCTGGGTCTTGGCGATGCCGGCGTTGGCCTGGTCATACGCCGACTGCGCCTGGTCGACGGTGGCCTGCGGGCCGAACTGACGCGAGGCGAGCTGCTTGGCGCGCTCCAGCGCCAGTTGCGCCATCGTCGCCTGCGCCTTGAAGCTCGCGAGATCGCCCTGCTCCGGCCCATCGAACAATTGCACCAGCGGGGTGCCAGCCTTCACACTGGAGCCGGCGGTAAACATGATTTCGATGATGCGACCGCTGACATCGGAGGTGACATTCACCTGATGCACGGCGGCGAGATCGCCGACCGCGGTCAGCAGGTTCGGAATGACTTCGGATTTCGCCTCCGAAATGCTCACGCTCGCCGGCGGCGGCTTATTGTTGGCGAAGATCCCCTTGATCAAGTTGGCGCGGAAAAATTCAAAGTAAACGATACCCCCAACCACCGCAGCCAGCAGCAACCCGACGATAATGAACCAGCGCGTCATCCGAACCGGACGTGCATGCGGTTTTTCGCCAATCGCCCTGCCCGAGATATTGGCTTCCCTCAGAATATTCATCTCATGCACCTTCTGCGGTTACCGGCTGCCCCGGATCCGGCGGCAACGCGCGATCCAGATGCGAGGCAATTGCGGTTTCGTTGAGTCCAATTCCGCGGAGAATGAATTCGCAAAGCTGCCGTTCAAGATCGGCGGCGTTGCCGTAGGCCAGGCATGGGACGGACGGCAGCCGCGCCAGCGCCGCCATCAGCAGGGTGTGATGGGCAAACCAGAACAGGTTGAGCGGCTCGCGCCCGACCCGTGAGGCATCCCCTGCCGCCACTGCCTGTTGCAGCGATGCGGTGAACACGGGTTCGATTAGATCTCCGATCTTGTCGTAAAGCAGCCGGGCGAATTCTCCGTCCTCGAGGTGGCTGGTGATCATCAGCCTGAGCCGCTGGGCTTCCTGCTGATCGGGAACATCCGAAGCATGCAGGAAGTGTTGTACCGTTCGGCGGATCAGCACGACGAGTGTTTCGGTCGACGGCTCGAGCTCCAGCAATTCATGCATTGCCGGGTCCGCCTTGCACTCTTCCGCGAGAATCTCGGCATACAGCGCCGATTTGGTCGGAAAGTGCTTGAACAGCAAACCCTCGGAAATTGCGGCCGCCGCCGCGACACTCTTGGTCGTGGTGCCCGCAAAGCCGTGGCGGGCAAAGCAGCGCTTCGCCGCAGCCAAGATCAATTGCCGCCGCAGGTCGCCAGTCATGCGCAGGGTGCTCATCCTTGTGAGTAAGCACTCACCTTAACAAATGTCAATGATTTTGCTGCGATGCACTAGAAATTATTCGGGCTAGATCGGCTCAAACCCCAGGCTGCCGCGGATGCGGGTCAGGATGAAGCTGCCATCGCGGCTGGAGAGCACGCGCTCCAGGTTGGCGCTGTCGATCTTGATGCTGGCGAAGCGCGGCCCCCTCGAGACGTCCTGCATGCCCTGCGCAAAGGCTTCGACATCAGCCATGGTCGCGATCGCGCGGGCATCCGCGATGCCGCAAGCCCGGGCGACACCGACGAGGTCGACCGTTGCCGCAGTATGGCTCGCCTGCCCGCCGGTCTCGCCATAGACCTCGTTGTCGAGCACCACGATGGTAAGATTCCCGGGGTTTTGCAGGCCGACGGTTGCAAGACTCCCGATTCCCATCAGCATCTCGCCATCGCCTGTTATCACGACCACAGGCAGCTTCGGCTGCGCCAGCGCAATGCCCAGTCCGATCATGACCGCGCCGCCCATGGCGCCCCACAGATAGAGATTGCGGTCATGATCGCCGGCGGCGGCGATATCGTAGGTCGAGGCGCCCAGCCCGCCGACCACGATGGTCTCCTTGCGCTCCGCCAGGAGACTGGCGACCACGCTGCGCCGTTCCAGAAGGTTTGCCTTGCTCATTTGGTGAAAACCTTGGCGCCGATCAGGCGCTGCGACAGCAGGACCCCGGTCGGCGTGCAGGCATTGTAAGCCTGCCCGGCCGCGGCCTCGACGACCTCGCGCACCTCATCCGGCGATGAAGCCCGCAGCACCTTGATTCCCGATAGTTCGAACACCCCCGCGGTGCTCGAGCCCATCGGCACCTGCCAGGGATTGAATTCGCCCCATTCGCCGCGCATCGTCACCAGCGTCAGGAACGGAAAGCGGAAAATCTGGGTCAGCGAGAACATGTTGACGCAATTGCCGACCCCGCTCGACTGCATCAACAGCACCCCGCGCTGGCCACCGGCCCAGGCGCCCGCCAGCAGCGCCACGCCCTCTTCCTCCGTCGTAAGCGGCACCGCGCGCATCGAGGATGCGCCGAGCACGCGTTCGATCAGCTGCGAATGCCCCGCGTCCGGCACGTAAGGAACCTGGCGGACATCGAAGCCCTGCAAAATCGCAAAAATATCCTCCGGCCAGGTAGCCTCGGGCACGGTTTCGGAAGGAGCGTCAGTGCGGCCGTGCATTTTCATTTCCAGTCGGTTCGCGAAACTGTATTCCGGAGCGGGACTGTAGACGGAGCCGCGGTTTCGGAAAGAGCGAAAACGGCATATCCGTCCAGCACCAAAGAGTATGGCAGCATGAATGCGAACGCGCGAGAGCTGGCGGCGAGTTTCGATCTCGAGAAACTGACCGGCGAATTCTACGCCAATCCCTATCCGACTTATCGTGCACTGCGGGAGCATGAGCCCGTCAAGCGATTGCCCAACGGCTCCTACTTCCTCACGCGCTATGACGATCTGGTCAGCACCTACAAGAACACAAAGCTTTTCTCATCCGACAAGAAGAGGGAATTTTCCCCGAAATACGGCAATTCGCTGCTCTACGAGCACCACACCACCAGCCTCGTCTTCAATGATCCGCCCGCGCATACCCGCGTGCGGCGGCTGATCATGGGCGCGCTGTCGCCGCGCGCGATCGCGGAGATGGAGCCCGACCTGATCGCTCTGGTGGACCGGCTGCTCGAAACCATGGCCGCCAAAGCCAGCTTTGAGCTGATCGGCGATTTTGCCGCCGCGATCCCGGTTCAGGTGATCGGCAACCTGCTCGATGTGCCCCGTGACGAGCGCGAGCCGCTGCGCGACTGGTCGCTGGCGATTTTGGGCGCGCTCGAACCGGTGATCTCAGCGGAAGTCTTTGCGCGCGGCAACAAGGCCGTGCAGGATTTCCTCGCCTACCTTGAAATCCTGGTCGAGCGCCGGCGCGCAAAGCCGGGCAATCCCGAACGCGATGTGCTGACCCGCCTCATCCAGGGCGAAGACAATGGGGAGCGGCTGACGTCCAAGGAATTGCTGCACAACTGCATCTTCCTGCTCAACGCCGGGCACGAGACCACCACCAATTTGATCGGCAACGGACTGGTGGCGCTATCTGAACATCCGGCACAGAAAAAGCGGCTGATCGAAAAGCCCGATCTGAGCAAGACCGCGGTCGAGGAAATTCTGCGATTTGAAAGCTCGAACCAGCTCGGCAACCGCATGACCACCGAGCGCGTCGAGCTCGGCGGAGTCGCGCTTGCCGCCGGCACCCCGGTGACGCTGTGCATCGGGGCGGCGAACCGCGACCCCCGGCAATTCCCCGACCCGGAAACGCTCGATATCGGCCGGACGCCGAACCGGCATCTCGCCTTCGCCACCGGCGCCCATCAATGCGCCGGGATGGCGCTGGCACGGCTCGAAGGCGCGATCGCGATCTCGCGATTCCTGGCGCGGTTTCCAAACTACGCGCTGAACGGTCCGCCGATGCGCGGCGGCCGCGTTCGCTTTCGCGGATTTTTGAGCGTGCCGTGCGTAGTCGGCTAGGGCTGTGGACGCGACCTGGTCTAAAGCCGGGCCCGGTCCCTTACAATGTGCTAGATTGAGCCGACGCGATGCCTGTCCCGAGGCTCGGGGAAGCAAAGAACCCGGTCGCAAGCGGCCGGTACGGGCGCGGTGACGAAAGATGAATCCAACGATCAATGATTTCATCGCGCGGGAAGCGCGCTTCGGCGCCCAGAACTATGAGCCGCTCGGCGTCGTTCTGTCGCGCGGCCAAGGCGTCTGGGTGTGGGATACCCAAGGCAACCGTTATCTCGATTGCCTTTCGGCCTATTCGGCTGTCAACCAGGGCCACTGCCATCCGAAGATTCTCGCGGCGATGGTGGAGCAGGCGGGCAGACTGACGTTGACTTCCCGCGCCTTCCACAACGACCAGCTCGCCCCCTTCTACGAAGAGATCGCGGAGCTGACCGGCTCCCACAAGGTGCTGCCGATGAACAGCGGTGCCGAGGCGGTGGAGAGCGCGATCAAGTCCGTGCGTAAATGGGGCTATGAGGTGAAGGGCGTGCCGGACGGACAGGCCGAGATCATCGTCTGCGCCGACAATTTCCACGGACGCACTCTCGGAATCGTCGGCTTCAGCACCGATCCGGCGGCACGCGATCATTTCGGGCCGTTCGCGCCGGGCTTTCGGATCATTCCCTTCGGTGACGCCAGGGCGCTGGAGGAGGCGATCACGCCGAACACCGTCGCCTTCCTCGTCGAGCCGATCCAGGGAGAAGCCGGCGTCGTCATTCCACCACCAGGCTATTTCGCAAAAGTGCGCGAGCTCTGCACCGCCCATGACGTGATGCTGATCCTCGACGAGATCCAGACCGGGCTCGGCCGCACCGGCAAGCTGCTCGCCGAGCAGCACGACGGCATCGAGGCCGATGTGACACTGCTCGGCAAAGCGCTGTCCGGCGGCTTTTACCCGGTGTCGGCCGTGCTTTCGAACAACGAGGTGCTCGGCACGCTGAAGCCGGGCCAGCACGGCTCGACCTTCGGCGGCAACCCGCTCGCCTGTGCGGTGGCACGAGCAGCGCTGCGCGTGCTCGTCGAGGAGGGAATGATCGAGAACGCGGCGCTACAGGGCGCGCGCTTCCTCGATGGCCTCAGGAGCGTCCGGGCCAACACCATCCGCGAGGTGCGCGGACGCGGGCTGATGCTGGCGATCGAGCTTCATCCGGAAGCAGGCGGCGCACGCCGCTACTGTCTGGCACTGCAGGGCAAAGGCATCCTTGCCAAGGACACTCACGGACACACGATCCGCATCGCCCCGCCACTTGTGATCAGCAGCGATCAGGTCGACTGGGCACTGGAGCAGATCGGAGCCACCTTGACGCAGGATTTCTCGTGACGGCAATGCCCGGCAATTGAGGCAGCGCGCCAGCTCAAGTCAGCTCTGCTGGACGGATTATCGTGCCGCTGATCTATCAGTACAGTTGATGTCGCCTTGCGCTTTGAGCGACGGACCCGGCGACGATGTCGAGACTGACTTCAAGGAACAGGTATGACCTGCTGCATCAGTACCGTCAGCCCGACCCCGACGATACCGGCGCCAACCAGCCGTAAGGTCAGAATCTCGGATTTCCGTCGCAGCACCGCACGCGCAGCAAACATCACGGAGAGTGCGACCGCACTCTGTACCGCAACCAGCCCAATGAAGTAAGCGGCCAAAGGCGAGGATTGCGAACCGTAGATTGATTCGCCCAGCGCATAACCGTGGGTAAGACCGACGGCGATGAACAATGCCAGCGCGGCGCTCGTGTGCAGGCCGCGATTGCGCAGCAACACTGCGCCGAGCAGAACGACCGAGAGCGCAACGATGATTTCAGCAGCCGGCAGCGTCGTGCCGCGCACATGAATGGTAACGCCTGCGACCATCGCAACCACGAAGCTGACAACGAGCAACGAGCCTGCGCGATGGGCCGACGCCAGGCAGGCGACCGCAACCAGCGCGGCAAAATGATCGAGCCCGATGATCGGATGGGCAAGACCAGACAATAGCCCATCCGCCAAAGTCACCGGCACCCGGCCGCCCATGACGTGATGCGCGAGCGCTGGGTCGACTAACAAAACAATGGACAGTCCGGCGATCTGTATCCGTTTTGCCATGACAAACATTTCCCAGCCTCGTTTTGATTGGGCATAAGTTGCCCAATTCAACAAAAGGATATCTCGGCCATTATCTGCTGGGAAGCGGATTAGTATCAGATGCTTCGGTCCTGATACAAATCGGACCAGAGCCTACACCACCGACCGATGCCGCGCGATGCAAGTCCGCAACACCTCATCCATCGGCTTTGTCCACCAGTCGTTGGAAAAAATCTCGATTTCGCAGTAATCAGCAAAGCCCTGCGCCTCGACCGCGCGGCGCAGCGATCTGATATCGATCACGCCGTCGCCCATCATGCCGCGGTCGTTGAGAATGTCCCGGGTCGGCACCAGCCAGTCGCAGACGTGAAACGCCAGCAGGCGATCTTTTCCGGCGCGGACAATCTGCGGCAGCAGCTCGGGATCCCACCAGATGTGATAGACGTCGAGCGCGACGCCCAGCGCGCCGCTGCGCTTCGGATCCAGGCGGTCGCAAATATCGAGCGCCTGTTTTGTGGTGTTGACGCACGCACGGTCGGCGGCATAGGCCGGATGCAGCGGCTCGATCGCCAAAGGCATTTGCGCGGCGTGCGCGTAGTCCATCAATTCGGCGATGGCATCTTCCACTTGCGTCCGCGCTGCCGCGATATCCTTCGAAGGCGCGCTGCCCGGCCGCGAATATTGCGGCAACCCGCCGGCCACCAGTACGATACAGGGCGCGCCGAGCGCCTTGGCCTCATCGACGGCGCGGCGGTTGTCGTCGCGCACCTCGATGCGATGCGCGGCGTCCGACGTGAACATGCCGCCGCGGCAATAGCCAGAGAGCTCCAACCCGGCGTCACGCACCGCGCGCACCGCGCGCTCCAGCCCGATGGTTGCGACCTGATCGCGCCAGGGATCGATGGCGCGGATGCCATGCCGCGCACAGGCGTCGATGATCTGCGCAAGATCGCCCTGCCTGCGGACGGTCGCGGTATTGAGCGATAGCCAGCGATGGTCGGCGGAAAAATCGCGCATCAGCTTTCGATGCCGCGCGTAGCGAGTACCGTCTTCATGCGCTGCGTCGCAAGCTCGGGATTGGCGAGCAGCCCGGCTTTGTCCGCAAGGCGAAAAAGTTCGGCGAGATGCAGTGTCGAGCGCGTGCTTTCCTGCCCACCGACCATCATGAAATGATCCTGATGGCCGTTGAGATAGGCCATGAATACGATGCCGGTCTTGTAAAACCTCGTCGGCGCCTTGAAGATATGGCGCGACAGCGGCACCGTCGGCCCCAGTACGTCATGGAACCCGGCTTGATCACCCGCGGCCAGCCGCGACAGTGCGTAGGATGCCGCCGGCGCGATGGCATCGAAGATGCCGAGCAGCGCATGGGAAAAACCCTTGATGTCGCCGGCGATCAGTTCGGCATAGTTGAAATCATCGCCGGTATACATCTTGACATTCTTGTCGAGCCGCCGGCGCATGTCGATCTCGCGCTGCTTGTCCAGCAGCGAAACCTTGACGCCATCGACCTTCGGCGCGTTGACGTTGATGACGCCGACTGCGACATCCATCGCTTCGTCGAGGCTGGGCGTGCCCCAGTAATTCGTCAATGCCGGATCGAACATGTCGCCGAGCCAGTGGATGATCACGGGCTCGCGCACTTGCGACAGCACGCGATTGTAGACCTTGGTGTAGTCATCGGCGTTGCGGCCGATTTTTGCGAGCGCGCGCGACGCCATCAGGATGATTCGTCCGCCGGCCTTTTCGACCGCCGCGATCTGTTCCTCATAGGCGCGGATCACGTCATCGAGGCTTTTGGCATCCTCTGGCGCGAGGTGATCGGTGCCGGCGCCGGAAAACACCAGGGCGTTGCCCCTGGCCTTCGCCGCGTGGACCGAGCGCTGGATCAGTTCCAGCGAAGTCGGCCAGTCCAGCCCCATGCCACGCTGCGCGGTGTCCATCGCTTCGGCGACGCCGAGGCCGAGGTCCCAGATGTGCTCGCGAAAGGCGATCGTCTTGTCCCAGTCGATCGCCGAGGTGAGCCACGGGTCGACATCGGCGAGCGGATCGGCCACCACATGGGCGGCGGAAAACGCCACGCGGTTCAGCGTGCCCTCGAGTTTTGCAGGAAATGTCCGCGATGCCGCCAGGCGATAGGTTTCGACCGAGCGATCGGCCTTGGGCAATTTCAGCGACAGCGATGAGACAGGCAAAACCGGCTTGTTCATGGTGCTTTCTCCTCACACCTTGATCGGCGCGACGTCGATCCAGCGCCGCTCGCGCCAGCTCTGCAGCGCGCATTCCGCGAGCTGCACGCCCTTGGCGCCTTCCAGCAGCGTGTATTTGTAGGGTGCGTCCTCGCAGACGTGGCGAATGAACATTTCCCACTGCTCTCTAAAACCGTTGTCGTAGACGGTGTTCTCGGGCAGCGTCTGCCAGTCGGCATAGAAATCGTGCGTGCGCTTCTCGTCGGGATTCCACACCGGCCGCGGCGTCGCCTGGCGGGCCTGAATGACGCAATCGGTGAGCCCCGCCACTGCCGAGCCGTGGGTGCCGTCGACCTGGAAGGTGACGAGATCGTCGCGATAGACCCGCGTCACCCAGGACATGTTGATGTGGGCGATCACGCCGCCCTTGAGGCGGAAGGTGGCGTAGGCGGAATCGTCGGCGGTGGCTTTGTATTTGTCGCCCTTCTCGTCGAAGCGCTCAGGAATATCGGTAGTGCCGAGGCAGCTCACGCTCTCGACTTCGCCAAAGAGGTTGTCGAGCACGTAGCGCCAGTGGCAGACCATGTCGAGAATGATGCCGCCGCCGTCTTCGCTGCGATAATTCCACGATGGCCGCTGCGCCTCCTGCCAGCCGCCTTCGAACACCCAATAGCCGAATTCGCCGCGCACCGAGAGCATCCGGCCGAAGAAGCCGGAATCGCGCAGGAATTTAAGCTTCTTCAACCCCGGCAGGAACAGCTTGTCCTGCACGGTGCCGTGCTTGATGCCGCTGGCGTTGGCAAGCCTGACGACCGCCACCGCCTCCTCGAGATTGGTCGCGATCGGCTTTTCGCAATAGACGTGCTTGCCGGCATTGATCGCTTTCGTCAGCAGTCCTGGACGCGCCTGCGTAGTCGCGGCATCGAAAAAGATGCTGTCGCTTTTCTCGGTTAGTGCCTTGTCGAGATCGGTGGTCCAGCGCTGCACGCAAAACTGTTTTGCAAGACGCTCGAGCTTGTCGGCGTCGCGGCCGACGAGGATCGGGTCCGGCATCATGCGGTCGCCATTGCCGAGCAGCACGCCGCCGGAATCACGAATCGCGATGATCGAGCGGATCAGATGCTGGTTGAGCCCCATGCGGCCGGTGACACCGTTCATGATCACGCCGAGGCGTTGCGTCGTCATATCGCCTGCTCCTTTGGAATTCTTGTTTTTGGTTGCTTGAGCGGCGATAACGCCGACCAGTCTGGATGGACGCCCGTTGCAAAGCCCGGCGTCGCCAGCGATCCCGTCAGGAGATCGCCGTCATGAATCGACAGCCGGATGCCGTTGCCGTCGCGAGCGTAGAGGTCGGGATGGGCCGCAAGAAAGGCGTGCGCCTCCGCGGCGGGCGTGTCGGCAAAGCCATCGACATAATGGTGGCCGTTGCGCTCGGCATGGGTGACGCCGATCAATGCGCCAAGCGCGAGGTCCTGCTGGACGCCGAGCCCGGCCTGACAGGTCAGGTCCTCGCCCGACACGAAGAACCTTTCGCCGCCTGCGCTCCATCTGGCGGCGCGGGTCGCATTGACGATCGACTTGTAGATCCCCTTGCAGGATTTGGAGGAGATGCCGCGATAGCCGAGCCCGCGCGCCGCCGGAAATGCGTCATAGGAATCGTCGGCCTCGTCGATGATAAAATCGCGGCGGGCCAGCCCGCCTAGCGGCGATTGCCGTGTGATCTCGCGCGGCATCGGCTGCTCGATGTACAGCAGCCTTGTTGCAATCGACGTTAGCGCGCTGTCACGGTCGAGACGATCGACGAGCGCGCTTAAGCCGGCCAGGTCGGCATACTGCTCGTTGGCGTCCAGCGTGACGCTGTGGTCGTATGGCAGTGTGGCGAGCTCCTTGCCGATCCGGGTCAAGCGCGCCGCATCGTGTTCCGGATCGCCGTTGAGCTTGAGCTTGAAATAGCGCGCGCCGGCATTTTCACCTGTGTCGGCGACGCCGCCCGTGCCCTCGACCTTGTCGTCGAGGCCGACGGTATGCCTGATCGCGACGCGCGCGAGCCGCTGACGTCTCACGAGAAATTGCGAAAGATCCTCATCGCGCAAATCGGGAGACAGGCGCGCGTCGATTCCCGCGATATTTTGGGACATACCGTCGAAGAAATTCACGCCGACAGAACGCAGCAGTGCGTCCAGGATCGCCTTGTCGATTTCGGCCGGCCCGAAGGCGGCGGCGAGCGGCGGGATATCTTCCTTCGCGCAGGCCTCGACCTGCGCCGCGATCCGCGCGGCATGGAGTGCGAAGGCCGTGTCGAATCCCGAACGCGAGAGATAGAGATCGCGCGCAATCGCCAGCGAACGGCGCAACTCCGCAACGGTTTGTTGCGGCGACAGGTGCGCGCGCTTGTCGAACCATTTCGACGCCATCAATTCGGCGCTGGCCCCGACGTAAGTGCCCTTGCCTTCGACCTCGACCTCGGCGCGCACGAACGCCTGCGCCGAGGCGTTGATCACCACGGCGCCAAACCGGAACGGCTTTGCAAACGGAACCCGCCGTTCAAAAAATGCGATGTCCCGCACGGCCAAACGTAGCGGCATGGTGTTCCTCACCTTAGTCCAGCGTGCTTTGGGTGAAGAAATGCTTGCGGATGCGCTGCACCAGTTCGGTGAACACCGGATCGGCCATGGCGTCGAGCGAACGCGGACGCGGCAGCGGCACCTCATAGATCGCGGCGATTGCGCCGGGCCGTTCGGTCATGACCAGCACGCGATCGGCGAGGAACACCGCTTCGGGAATCGAATGCGTGATCAGCAGCACCGTCTTGCCGGTTTCGCGCTGAATGCGCATCAGTTCGACATTCATCCGCTCGCGCGTCATGGCGTCGAGCGCGCCGAACGGCTCATCCATCAGCATGATCTTGGGATCATGCACCAGCGCCCGGCAGATCGAGGCCCGCTGCTGCATGCCGCCGGACAATTGCCAGGGCAGTTTCTTCTCAAAACCTTCGAGCCCGACCAGCTTCAACAGCGCCATCGCGCGCGGCAGATATTCATGCCGCGGCAGCCGCTTCATGTCGATCGGCAGCATGACGTTACCGAGGATGTTGCGCCATGGCAGCAGCAGCGAATTCTGAAACACGATCCCGACATTGCCGTGCGGTTTTGTCACCGCCTCGCCTTCGACAAAAATCTCGCCGGTCGAGGGCGGCAGCAGCCCGGAGATCATTTTGAGCAGCGTGGACTTGCCGCAGCCGGACGGTCCGACCACGACAAAGAACTCGCCGGCGTTGATGTGGAAATCCAGCGGTTGCAACGACGGCACGTCGCCGTCGCGCGAGCGATAGGTTTTCGACACGCCGGCGAGTTGAATTCCCGGCGTGCCGCCGGCGCCGCGATCGGACACGACGCGAAGATGCGCAGCCGATTGATGGACGCCTGACGTTTTGGTCGCCGGGTTCATCAGAGGAGATTCCGATTGCGGCCAACCGTATCTCCGCGCGTCATCGCCCGGCTTGACCGGGCGATCCAGTACTCCGTGGCGCGCATTGTGGAAACAAACTGGCAGTACGGAGTACTGGATGCCCCGCTTGAAGCGGGGCATGACGGAGGAGGATTGATCGCATCACATCGAAACATCGTGTAGCCAGTTCGCTCAAGAATCGCCTTTCGGCAGATAGTCGTTGGTATAAAACGCCTTGGGGTTTTCCTTGGCCTTGGCGTCGAGCCCGCCATACTCGACCAGCAGGTTGACCGTGTCGGTCATGTTCTGATCGGTGACCTGGAACGGCCGCTTGGCCTTGGTTTCCGGGGTTCGATACAGCGGGATCGTCAGCTCGAAGCCTTGCGTCAGCGTGTCGATCTTGCCGCCCTTCGGGTTGGCGTCGAGGATCGACTGCGCCGCGCCCTTCGGGTCCTTCTCGGCGGCTTCGACCGCCTTGGTGGTCGCCGACATGAAGCGCTTCACCAGATCGGCGTTCGCCTTGACGTAGTCGGTGTTGGCGACGATGCCGGAACAGACCATGTTGATGCCGTAGTCGGCAAACTTGATCGGATAGACGTCCTTGCCGGTGGCGTCCTTGATCTTCATCGACTGGTCCATGACATAGCCGAGCAGAAGATCCGCCTGTCCGTTGATCACGGCGTTCAGCTTGGTCTGGGCATCGCCGGCCACGGTGGTGAAGTCGCCTTCCTTCAGGCCGGTCTTCTTCAGAAACAGCGGCCAGATCTGCGTCATCGAATCCGCAGGCGTAATGGCGACGGTCTTGCCCTTGATATCCTCGGGCTTCTTGATGTTCTTCTCGACAAAGCCCATCGCCGACATCGGGCTGGTCTGCAGCAACACGCCGGTGGCGACCACGGGCGCGCCCTTGACGGCTGCGCGCATCATGGTGGGCACGTCGACGTAACCGAAATCGGCGGTCTTGGCGGCGACCGCCTGTGTGGTCGCTCCCGAGCCGCGGCCTTCCTGTATCTCGAGATCGATATTTTCGGCGGCGTAGATGCCCTTGGCCTTGCCGTAATAGAACGGCGCGTGCTCGCCATAGACATACCAGTTCAGCATCAGCACGACCTTGTCCGCGGCCGCCGCCGGGGCCGCCGCGAGTGCGGTCCAGATCAGCGCCGCCGCAAATGCCGTTACAAATCGGATCATTGTATTCCTCCTTTGCTTTTGTTTTCGTCATTGCGAGGAGCAATAGCGACGAAGCAATCCATTCTTCCGTTGTGGCGCCATGGATTGCTTCGCTGCGCTCGCAATGACGGCCTATACCTCATTTCCTTCACGAAGCGAAAATGATGTCCTCGCGCTGGCTGACATGCCAGGGAATCACAAAACGTTCGATCCGATCGACGATCCAGAACAGGACGACGCCGAGCAGCGCCAGGATCACCAGCGCCGCGAACATGGTCGGCAGATCGAAGGTGCCGATCGAACGCTGCAGCACGTAGCCGATCCCGGAATTGGAACCGACGAATTCGCCGACCACGGCCCCGACCACGGCGAGCGTTACCGAAACTTTCAGGCCTGAGAAAATCGCCGGCATCGCGTGCGGCAGGTTGACGGCGCAGAACACATGGAAGCGGCTGCCCTGCATCGCGCGCGCCAGATCGACCATGTCGGGGTCGACCGATTTGAACCCCTGCACCGCCGAGACCACCACCGGAAAGAATCCCAATAGGAACGCCGAAATCACTTTCGGGATGATGCCGAAGCCGAACCAGACCACAAACAAGGGCGCGATAGCGATCTTCGGCACCGATTGCGAGAACACCAGCAGCGGATAGACGTAGCTTTCCACGGTCTTAGACCCGGCGATCAGCATCGCGATGGGAATGCCGAACACCGCCGACAGCAGGAACCCGCATATCGTCGCATAAGTCGTGGGCCACGCCTGTCGCATCAGTTCGGGCCAATCGTGCCAAAGCACCACCACGACATCGCCGGGCGCCGGGATCTGATACGGCGGAATCCGGAACAGCCGGATGGTCAGATCCCAGACAACCACGATGAAAATCAGGAACAAAAACGGCCGAATCCACGGCGCATTGAGCGCCTTCGACACGCCTCCGGGGCCTTTCGGTTCGGCCACGCTTCACTCCCCGTCTTATTCGTTTTCGAGCACAAATTAACCCGTTGGATAAATACTGTCCAGCGTTTTTCCGGGTGGCAAATTGGCGCGGGCCAGTTCCAAAGAAAACACGTCGTCCCTGCTTTCTCAGGGACGACGAAAGATAAATTCAGACGGTTTGTTGTACCGGAGCACGCACCCTCGCCGCCTTGCTCTTACCGAACGCCGCGGCTGATTTTCCGGTCAACGCCGCCAGCACCAGCGCAACCATGTGGTCGAGGCGCTCGTCCTTGGCTTCCTTGGTCAGGAGGTCGCGGCCGAAAATAACGCTGAGCGTCGCGCTGTTCGACAGATAGAAGAAGCACAGCGCCGCGATCGAAATGTAGAGCTGTACCGGATCGACAGCCACCGGGAAGTCGCCGCTTTCGACGCCGCGCCTTATTACCGTGCGGATCATCTCGACGAAGGGCGAATGCATCGACTTGACCTTGGTGGATCGCTTGAGGTGACGCGCCCGCGCCAGATTTTCGGTGTTCAGTAGCGCCAGGAACTCCGGGTTGCGGATGAAATAATTCCAGGTGAAGTCGATCAGGCGCTCGATCGCCTTCGGCGGATCGAGATGTTCCAGATCGAGCCCGCGCTCTTCGACCCTTATCTTCTCATAGGCGCCTTCCAGCACCGCGAGGTAGAGATCGTCCTTCTTGCCGACGTGATAATACAGCATGCGCTTGTTGGCGCCGGCGTTGGCCGCGATCCGGTCGACCCGCGCGCCGGCGAGGCCATGGGTGGCAAATTCCTGCTTCGCGGCCTCGAGAATGCGAAGCCGCATCCCCTCGGGATCGCGCTGCCATTTCAAAATTCGCTTTGCCTTGGCCAAACCAGAAGACCCGTCATTCGGTGGCGCCACATCGGAAACCACGGACACAGAAGACCGCATGTAGCACGCGCGGCGCGATTTGAGAACGAACGATGCTTTATTGGCCGTCATTCCGGGCGCGTCGAAGACGCGAACCTCAGATGTGCAATTGCACATCGGGGAATCTCGAGATTCCGGGTTCGATGCTTCGCATCGCCCCGGAATGACGGAGTGGGATTGCTTCGTCGCTCCCGCCTTCGCTTGTTGAGCTTCGCCGGATAAGTCGCTCCTCGCAATGAGGGAAAGCGCGTCACGCCCTAATCGGCGGCCGCCAACCTCCAAAGCCCATGGCCTCGGAAACGCTCACATGTTTATGATCCGGACATGACGACCTATGCGAGATTTATTCGCCCGCTCGCGTTCCGGCTCGATCCGGAGACCGCGCATCATCTCGCGATTGCGGCAGGCACGCGTCTCGGCTGGGCCACAGGCGCGATGCGGGCCGCGATGTGTATCAAGGACGACCGGCTTGCAACCGACGTGGCCGGCCTGCATTTCCCCACACCGATTGGCCTCGCCGCCGGCTTCGACAAGAGCGGCTCGGCCATCGGCGCACTTGCCGGCCTCGGCTTCGGTTCAATCGAGATCGGCTCGGTTTCGCTCGATCCATCCGGAGGCAACCCGAAACCGCGGCTGTGGCGCTTGCCCGACGACGAGGCCATCATTGTCCATTACGGCCTGCCGAATGACGGCACCGATGTGATCGCCCAACGATTGGCGCGCATCCGCCTGCCGGTGCCGCTCGGCATCAATCTGGTGGTCACCAATCGCGGACCGGGCGCGGCTCCCCTGAAGGCGGACCAGATCATCGGCGAATACGTCGCCGCCGCCAAAGCGATGGCGCCGCAGGCCGATTATTTGATGCTGAATCTGTCGTGCCCGAACACCGTGGACGGCCGCGATTTCTTCGCCGACGGCGGGCATCTCGATGCTTGCCTCGCGGCCCTTGGCGAGGTGAAACTAAGGCTGCCGGTCTTTCTCAAAGTGTCGCCGCTCGGCGGCATTGAGGCGATCGAACGCGTGCTCGCGGCAGCCGACGGTCGCGATTTTGTCTTTGGCTTCATGTTCAATCTGCCGCCGGTCAAGCCCGAGGGAATGCGCACGCCCGAACCGGTCTGGCGCGATTTGCCAGGCGCGGTGTCCGGTCCTCCGGCGGCGCCACTGGCCGATTTCTGCATCCGCGAGGCGTTCCGCCGAATGGATCGCAAGCGGCACGTTCTGATCGGCGCCGGCGGCGTGTCCTCGGCTGAGGATGCCTACAAAAAAATCCGCTTGGGTGCTTCACTGGCGCAGCTGCTCACCGCGCTGATCTATCAAGGACCCGGCGTCGTGCGCACGATCACAAAAGGCCTTGCGCGATTGCTGGCGCGCGACGGCGTGAAGAATGTCGCCGATGTCGTCGGCGTGGATGCGATCTAGCGTGGTCGGTCAAACTACGCTTACCCTCCCCTGGAGGGGTCGAGACGAGCGAAGCTCGCTCTCTGGGTCGACGCGAATGAAATGAGCGGCGGGGCGGGGTGATGTCTTAACTCGGGCAACGCTCGTGGGAGAGACTGTCACCCCACCCCGTCGAGCATCTTGCGATGCTCGCCGACCCTCCCCCTCCAGGGGAGGGTGAGTAAAGTTCAGGCCCTTGCCGTTCGTTCCACGAGCAGCGTGGGAATGCCGCAGGTGCCGTTGCGCACGGTGAGCACGCGTGTCCCCGGCTTGCGGCCGGTTCGCACCTCCGACACATCGATGCCCGCTGACGCAAGCCGCGCCCCCGTCGCGTCGATATCGGCGACACGCCAGCTCAAGCCCCAGAGTTTGTCGTGCACCTTGTCCGCATTGGCGTCCGGCCGGTGCACGACTTCGACGATGAGATCGCCGCAGCGGAAGAACATCAGCCGGCCCCAATCCGGATGCGAACGGTCCAGCGCCATGTCGAGCCCGAGCCGCGCACCGTAGAGCGCCGCTGCCCGCTCGGGATCCGCCGATGAGACCACCACGTGATCCATCGCGGTGACCGGCGCGCCGGCCGACGGGACCGAGCGCGGGCGCTCTTTTGCCATTTCAAGGAAAAACAGCCGGACGCGGCCCGCCGCCTCGGTTGCCGCGCGGGTTCGCTTCCACGACAAGGTCGCGCCGGAGGCCGCATCGCGGCTTTCGGCATCGGTGATCGGCTCCGGCTTCAGCGCCCGCCGATCGAGCCTGCGATGCATTTTCGCGATATCGCTGGTGCGAAAACAGATGCTGGCCAGGCCCTCGCCTTGCTCGGCAATGACCGCGCGAATCCGGTCCGCGGCCACGCTGAAACCTTTCGGCGACATCAGCTCCAGCGTCATGTTGTCAACTGTGAACAGCACGCGGTCGGCGCCGTCGCCGGCGCTCTGCCACGCCGGTGCGCAGCCAAACAGCGTCTGGTAGGCCCTGGCGCCCGCCCCGATATCGTTGACCAGAAGGACGACGTGATCGAGCCCGGTGATCACGGGAAAAGGCCCCGCGTGTTCTTGGCGGCGCGGACCTTCTCCACCCCGATCGCCATCGCGGCGGTGCGATGGGGAATATTGTCGGCCTTCGAGCGCATCACCATCTGGTCGAAGGCGCGATCGAGGATGTGATATTCGCGCCGCGTCACTTCCTCTTCTTCCCAGAACAGCTGCTGCAGGTCCTGCACCCATTCGAAATAGCTGACGACGACACCGCCTGAGTTGCAGAGGATGTCCGGAATCAAGAAGATTTCGTCCTGGCGCTTTTCCAGCACCAGGTCGGCATCCGGCGTGGTCGGACCGTTGGCGCCCTCGGCCAGCACCCTGCACTTCAGGTTTTCCGCGACGCCCGCATCGATCACGCGCTCCATCGCCGCCGGCACCAGCACATCGCAGGGCAGCGTGAGAATTTGATCCGGATCGAAGTGCAGCTCGTTGGAAAAGCCGGCGATGCTGCCATGCAGGCCGGCGTGCCGCATCAGCGCGGGGATGTCGAGGCCGGTCTTGTCGTAAAGCGCGCCGGTATGATCGCTGACCGCGATCACCTTGAGCCCGAATTGCTGCAACTCCAGCGCCGCGTAGGAGCCGACATTGCCAAAGCCCTGAATCACGGCGGTGGCATTGTTCATATCGATCCCGAGTTCTCTCATCACGCGCTTGGCGAGATGCGCCACGCCACGGCCCGTTGCTTCGCGCCGGCCCAGCGTGCCGCCGGAGGATACCGGCTTGCCGGTGACGATCTCGGTCACGGTGCGGCCCTGATACATGGAATAGGTGTCCATGAACCAGGCCATCACCTGCTCGTTGGTGCCCATGTCCGGCGCCATCACGTCGGTGTGCGGCCCGACGAAGGGAATCATCTCCTGCATATAGCGCCGCGACAGCGCCTCCAGCTCATGCTTGGATATCGTCGAAAGGTCGACCCGAACGCCACCCTTGGCGCCGCCATAGGGGAGGCCTACCAGCGCGCATTTCCAGCTCATCCAGATCGCAAGCGCGGCCACCTCGCCGATATCGACGCTGGGAGCAAAGCGGGTGCCGCCCTTGGTGGGACCGAGGGTCAAGTGATGCTGCACCCGATAGCCCTCGAACACGGCGACGGTGCCGTCGTCGCGATGGATCGGACAGGAGATGGTGATCGCCCGCTTCGGCAGCAGCAGGCGGTCGCGCTCGTCCATCGGGATCGACAGGTGATTGGCAATCACGCCGAATTGGTTCACCGCCATGTCGAATACCGGACCGGAATAGACCGTCATTGTTGCCTTCCCTTTATCTTTCAGGAACTCAGCAAGCCGTGGGCCGTTGGATCGGCCGTGTACGCTGCGAACCAGGGGATGGTCGTAGTCCGGTCAAATGCTTATCTCAAGCGATTAAGGCGGCACTCTTGCGAATAATTTTAGCGAATCTCCCGCGATAAGCGGTGCTAGTGTGGGGCGCCGCCGGGACCACCCACCAGCGCATGACGGATGAATTTATGCAGGCCCTGTTCATCGGACAAACCTATATCGACGTCACCTTCATTACCGACCACATGCCGACCGGCGACGAGAAGCATGTGGCAAAGGCCTACGCCGTCTCGTTCGGCGGCAACGCGGTCACGGCGGCGTTCTGTTGCGCCAAGCTCGGCATCGTTCCGGACCTGATCGCCACCGTCGCCAATGACTGGCTGGGGCGGATGTTTCAGGACATGAGCGCGAAGTACGGAATCTCGATCCATCCGCGCAAGGTCAATTCCTCGTCGCTGTCGTTCATCATGCCGAAGGATGGCAAGCGGGCGATCGTGCGCTGCCGCGACGACGAGCATATCCATCCCTTCCCGCTTCTCAACCTCGGCGGCTGCCGCGCGCTGCATGTCGACGGTCACCAGCCGGATGCCGCGATCCATTATGCAAAGCTGTGCCGCGAGGCCGGCATCCTGACATCGCTCGACGGCGGCGGCTTGCGCACCAACACCCACGAGCTCCTGGAATTCATCGACGTCGCCATCGTCGCGGAGCGGCTGTGCGAGCAGATGGACCTGACGCCGGAAAAAATGCTGGATTATCTCAAGAGCCGCGGCTGCCGGGTCGGCGGCATCACCATGGGCGAACGCGGCCTGCTCTGGTATGACGAGACCGGTGCCATTCGCGCGCTTCCCGCATTACCGATCCCGGGCGACCGCGTGCTCGATACCAACGGCGCCGGCGACGTTTTTCACGGCGCCTATATCTATTCCTACCTCAGCAGCCCCGGCAAAACCTGGCACGACCATTTCGATTTCGCGCGCGCGGCGTCGACCTACAAGATTCAGCGGCTCGGCAACGAGGCCGGGCTGCCGACGGTTGCCGACATCGAAGCGGTCAGGCAGGAGTTCGAAGTCCGGGCATAACCAGCTCTCTCAGGAATAAACCATGGGCCGCGTTTTCGTCGCCGGGAGCATCAACATGGATGTGGTGGCGACGGCCGAGCGGCATCCCCGCATCGGCGAGACCGTCACTGGTGATGCGGTGCTTTACTTTCCCGGCGGCAAGGGCGCGAACCAGGCGGTCGCAGCGGCAAGACTCGGCGCACCGACCAGGCTGACCGGCCGCCTTGGCAAGGATGCATTCGGCGATGAGCTGAAGGCATTTTTGGCGGCACAGGGAGTAGACCTGAGCTTCGTGCAGCAAACATCCGAGGCCCACACCGGGACCGCCGTTATCACCATCGCCAATGCCGACAACACCATTGTCGTGATTCCCGGCGCCAATGCGCTGGTGAGTGCCGCCGATGTTGCCGCACCTGTCCTCGCGAAGGGCGACGTCGCTGTCAGTCGATTCGAGATTCCGCTTCCCTCCATCAGCGCCTTCTTCAGCCGGGCCCGGGCGGCCGGCGCACCGACGATCCTCAATCCGGCACCCGCGATCGAAGCGGAACGCGACCTGCTCGATCTCGCCGACATTCTTGTTCTCAACGAAAGCGAGCTTGGCTTGTTGGCGAAGACCGAGCTTCGCGATACCGACGCTGCAGCGGTTTTCATCGAGGCGGCGCGTTCGTTGCAAACCAAAGGCAAAACCATCTGCGTGACATTGGGCAAGCGCGGCGTGCTTGCGCTTGTCGACGGCAAACCGCTGATCATTCCTGGCCATACCGTCAAGGCCATCGATACCACCGGCGCCGGCGATTGCTTTGTCGGCGCCGTGGCGGCGCAGCTTGCGACGGGAGCATCAATTCGCGAGGCGCTAGACTACGCCAATTCAGCGGCGTCGATCTGCGTGCAACGAATGGGCGCCGCGCCGTCGATGCCAACGGCGGCGGAGGTCGAGGCTGCTATCTCCACGAGTCGTCCCCCCGAAAGCGGGGACCCATAACCACCGGCGTTGGTTGCTCGCAGAAGCTGTCTGCCAGAGTGCCCAAGCGAGAGTTCACGGCGTATAGGTCCCCGCTTTCGCGGGGACGACGACTACTTCAGCATCCCGAAGGTGCGCGGCAGCCACAGCGTCAATTCGGGAATTAGCGTAATCGCGATCAGCGACATCAGCAGCGGAATCAGCCAGGGCAGGATCGCCATGGTGGTCCGCTCGATCGATAGTTTCGCGATCCTGGACAGCACGAACAGCACCATGCCGAGCGGCGGATGCAACAATCCGATCATCAGATTGAGCGTCATCACCACGCCGAAATGAACCGGATGGATGCCGGCCTTGAGGAGGATCGGCATCAGCACCGGCACCAGAATGCTGATCGAGGCGATCGGCTCGAGGAAGCAGCCGACGACCAGCAGCAGCACGTTGATCAGCAACAGGATGATGTATTTGTTGTCGGTGAGGTTCAGCAGCGCCTCGGCGCCGGCTTCCGTCAGCCGCGTCGTCGTCAGCACCCATCCGAACAGCGAAGCCGCGGCCACGATCAGAAGCACACCCGCGGTGGTCTCGATGGTGTCCATCGAGACCTTGTAAAACTGTTTCAGCGACAGCGAGCGGTACAGGAAAATGCCGAGGAGCAACGCCCAGGCGCAGGCCGCGATCGCAGCTTCCGTCGGGGTGAACCAGCCGAAGGTCATGCCGCCGATAATGATGGCGGGTGTCAGCAATGCCGGCAAAGCCGCGACAAAGGTGCGGCCGAGCGTGCTCCACCGAAACGCCTGATCGCGGCCCATGCCGTAGCGCCGCGCGCAATAGCTCACATAGAGCATCATGAAGATGGTCATGACAGCGCCGGGGATGAAGCCGCCGAGAAACAGCGCGCCGATCGAGACATTGCCCATCATGCCGTAGATCACGAACGGCAGCGATGGCGGGATGATCGGACCGAGCGTGGCGGATGCCGCGGTGACGCCGACCGAAAATTCGATGTCATAGCCATGGTCCTGCATCGCCTTGATTTCGATGGTGCCAAGGCCGGCGGCATCGGCAATCGCGGTGCCCGACATGCCTGCAAAAATCACCGATCCGAAGATATTGACGTGTGCGAGACCGCCGCGCATCCAGCCGCAGGTCGCCACCGCGAAATCGTAGATCCGGTTGGTAATCCCGGCGGAATTCATCAGGTTTCCGGCCAGGATGAAGAACGGCACCGCCAGCAGCGGAAAGCTGTCGAGCCCTCCCGCCATGCGATGCAGGATCACGAAATCAGGAATATTCGCGATGAAGTGCGTGTAGAGCAGCGAGGAGAACGCCAGCGCGATGAACACCGGCACGCCGGCGAGCAGGACCGCAATGAAGACGAAAATCAGAACCGGCATCGCTCGACCCTGCTTTCAATCGACGGGGATTTGCTCGGTGACATCGGGAGCGTGCCGCCAGCCCTCTCGCGCATTGCGCCAGACCACCTGGATCTGGCGCGCGAGCATCATGAAGCAGCCGAGGCCGACAAAGCCGTAAACGATGCTCATCGGTAGTTCGAATACCGTCATGGTCTGGGCCTGCATGCGCTCGATGATCGTCACCGAGAAATAAGCCAGCAGCGCCATGAAGGCGAGCGTGACGAAATCGACCAGCGCCAGCAGCGCGCTGCGCAGCGGCCCGGGTTTCATCAGGTTCGACAGCAACTCTACCGCGATGTGGGACTTCTTGCGCGTGACAACGGCGCCGCCGATGAACGCCAGCGACATCAGGCCATAACGCGCGATCTCCTCGGTCCAGGACAGGCTGTCGTTGAGGATGTAGCGAGTGAAGAATTGCAGGAAGACGATGAACGCCAGCGACCAGAACAGCGCAAACGCGATCCAATCCTCCGGGTGGTGCTCGATAACAACCTCCTCGTCCTTGGCGACGATCAGGTGAACGTCGTCCGACGGGGCGGCGCTGGCGGATTTATGATCTGTGTCCATGCAGAGGGGTCCGTTTCGATCGCTTGCAACCTGTTGTCGTCCCCGCGAAAGCGGGGACCCATAACCACCGCCGCCTGTGGTGACAGATAGTATCCGTCACTGCGCCAAAATTAGAGGACACGGAGTATGGGTCCCCGCTTTCGCGGGGACGACGCGTGGAAAAGCCTACTTCAGCGCCTGCAGTTCGTCGTACTGGGCCTGGGTCCAGCCGGCGCCCGCGGAAGCATCGTTGTGCAGCGGGATCGCCGCCTTGCGGAAGGCCTCGCGGTCGGGCTCGACCACGGTCTTGCCGAGCTTCTTGAATTCGACGGCCAGGGTCTTCTCGGAGGCCGCGATCGCATCGGTCGCCTTCGAGGCGGCTTGCTTCAGTACATCCTGAAAAATTTTCTGCTCGTCGGGCGTGAGCTTCGACCAGACGTGGTTGCCTACCACCGTCACCAGCGATTCCGTGATGTGGCCGGTCAGGATGATATGACTCTGCACTTCGTAAAATTTCTTGGCCATGATGGTCGGTAGCGGATTTTCCTGCCCGTCGACGGTGCCCTGCTGCAGCGCCAGGTACACCTCGGCAAAAGCGATCGGCGTGGCATTGGCGCCGACGGATTTGGTGAACATCAGAAACAGCGGCGCCGGCGGCACCCGCAGCTTCATGCCCTTCATATCCTCGGGCTTCTTGATTTCCTTATTAGCGGTCACCATGCGCTGGCCGTAATAGGTGATCGCGACGATCTTGTGCTTGCTCTTGTCATCGTAACCCTTGGCAAGGTCCTGAAACAGCTTGCTCTCCCGATAGGCTTTCCAGTGATCGAAGTCGCGCAGGATGAACGGCGCGCCGGTGATGCCGAGTGGTTTGTAGGTTGTGGCGACAAAATTGACGCCGGTGTAGATCAGATCGACGGTGCCGAGACCGAGCCCCTCGTTGATCTGGTTTTCGTTGCCGAGCTGCGAAGCCGGGAAAACCTGGATTTCGTACTTGCCGTTGGTGCGCTTCTTGATTTCGTCGGCCGCCCACAGCGCCTCGGTATGATACGGCTCACCGATCTCGTAGACGTGCGCCCACTTCAGTTTGGTCTGGGCCGAGGCCGGTCCCGCGATTGCTGCTGCGATGATAAAGGCTGCTGATAAAGCCAGACGGCGCGTCCAGACGGACATGGTATCCTCCCCAAATTCTTGCCTGACCTCGTAACGGGTCTTCCGCCAACAACGTCGCCGAAATGAACAGCGGATGCAAGTGGGCGCCAAACGACTTAAGTCAGGGCGGCCTTCAAATCGAAGCCGGTATCCGCCGCCTGTTCCGGTTCGATCGACCGGTTCATGGCAAGGACGCGGCGTCCGAACACATGGTCCGAAGCCCTGTTGATGGACTCGATCCCCACGAGCTGCCCGGATTTATAGCAGAATGCCGAAAATGATCTCTGGGCGCGATCGCCGCGCACTGCGACGCGATCGTAGCCGGTTGTCAGACCGGCGATCTGAAGCTTGTCGTCGCCCTGGTCGCTCCAGAACCAGGGCAGACCGTCATAGGTCTTGGCGTCGCCGGTCAACCGCGCCGCGACGCAGCGCGCGTGATCGGTGGCGTTCTGCACGGACTCCAGCCGCAGCGACGCGCCGAAGCGCGGGCTTGCGAACAGCGCGCAGTCGCCAATCGCCGAGATGTTCGGATCCGACGTCAGCAATTGCTCGTTGACGATGATGCCCGACGCGACCGGCAGGCCGGCTTCCGCCGCCAGTTCGACATTGGGCATGACGCCGACGCCGACCACGACAAGGTCCGCCGCCACATGGCGGCCGTCGCTGAGGCTGACACCTGCCACCCTGCTGCCATCGCTTTCGATACTGGTGGCCTGCACGCCAAGATGAATGCGGATACCGGCCGCGGTGTGCCGTTCCTGGAAAAAGTCCGAGATTTCCGCGGTCACCGCCCGCGCCATGACGCGCGTTGCGAGTTCGACCACATCCACCTCCAGGCCCTTGGCTCGTGCGGTGGCGGCGAATTCCAGGCCGATGAACCCCGCACCGATAACAACGACATGTCGAGCCGACGCGATCCGCTGCCGCAATGCTTCGCTTTCATCCAGGATTCGCAAGTAACGCACGTCTTCGAGATTGGCGTTGGGGAGGTCGAGCAGGCGATTGCGCGCCCCGGTAGCCAGCACCAGGTGCCCGTAATCGAGCGACAAGCCGGATGCCAGCAAGAGCCTGC